>Ga0206921_10105_pt1 | contig 25615 bp, 17 predicted proteins | sample Alteio_BWOrgHeat_66_FD_152930 | JGI IMG/M metagenome (GOLD analysis project Ga0206921, IMG submission 152930) | Enriched cells from forest soil in Barre Woods Harvard Forest LTER site, Petersham, Massachusetts, United States -... | ecosystem: Environmental > Terrestrial > Soil > Temperate forest >...
ATGAAACTATCGTATATGCGGGAGAAGGCGAAAGTACCCTGCGGAACAATGTCTCCGAGAACCTGGGCGGCATCTGGCGCAGCGACAACGGCGGACGCACCTGGCGCAATTTGGGGTTGAAGGACAGCCGTCATATTGCGCGCATCGTCGTGGATCCCAAAAACCCGGACATTGTCTGGGTCGCGGCGATAGGCCATCTCTTCGGACCCAACATCGAACGGGGTGTCTATAAGACAACCGACGGCGGCAAGACCTGGCGTCGCGTGCTCTATGTCAATGACCAGACGGCTTGTTCGGATGTCGTCATGGAACCCGGCAATCCTTCCGTTTTGTATGCCGGGATGTGGCATGTCCTGCGGACGCCCTACAGCATGGAGAGCGGCGGCGAAGGCAGCGGTATGTACAAGAGCACCGACGGCGGTGAGACCTGGGTGAATATTTCCGGGCGGAAGGGGTTGCCTAAGGGCATCTGGGGAGTCGTGAACATATCGGTTTCGGCCAGCAATCCCGACAAGGTGTATGCGATGATCGAAAATGCGCATGGCGGTCTTTTCCTGAGCACCGACAGCGGGGCGAACTGGAAGCTGGTCAATAGTGACAACGAAATCAAACAACGCGCCTGGTATTTCAACAGGGTTTATGTAGATCCAACCAACGAGAATACCCTCTATTGTACGAATGTCGAATTCATGCGAAGCCTCGACGGCGGAAAAACATTTACACGCGTTCAGTCGCCCCATAGCGATCATCACGATCTATGGATCGATCCGCAGGACGGCCATCGGCTTATCCTCGCCGATGACGGCGGCGCGCAGATCAGCTATGACTTCTGCGAGAACTGGAGCTCGCTGGACAACCAGCCGACGGCGCAGATCTACCGGGTGACGACCGACAATGCGTTTCCCTATCATATACTGGGCGCGCAGCAGGACAATTCGAGCGTGCGCATCAAGAGCAGGACGACCGGGCCGGGGATTACCCAACGCGACTGGGAACCCACCGCGGGTTTCGAGGCCGGGTATATCGTTCCGGACCCGCTGAACCCCGATATCGTATACGGCGGCAATTACGATGGTTATCTCGGCCGTCTCGACCATCGCACCGGGGAGGGCAGGGCCATCGACGTCTGGCCCGACAACCCGACCGGTTATGGCGCCGACTCGCTGAAATACCGGTTCCAGTGGAACTACCCCATCTTTTTTTCGCCCCATGACCCCCACCGTTTGTATTGTGCCGGCAACCAGTTGTTCGTGACCGAAAACGAAGGGAAGAGCTGGACGGCGATCAGCCCCGATCTGACCACGAACGATAAATCGAAACAAGGCGCCAGCGGCGGACCTATCACAAAGGACAATACGTCCGCTGAATATTATTGTACCATCTTTACCGCGACAGAGTCGCCGTTGGAGAAAAACCTGTTATGGGCGGGCAGCGATGACGGACTTATCCATGTCAGCCGCGACGGCGGCGGCCATTGGGACTTAGTGACGCCGCCCGACGCAGGGAAATGGACCTTATGGAATTGCATCGAGACCGATCCCTTCAAAAAGGGAACCGCCTATGCGGTAGGCATGCGTTTCCGGCTGGATGATTATACGCCTTACATCTACCGGACGGAAGATTACGGCAAAACCTGGAAATTGATCACCCGCGGGATCGCGCCCATGCATTTTGCCCGCGTTGTACGGGCCGATCATCGGCGTCCGGGGCTGCTGTACGCCGGCACCGAATACGGAATGTATATCAGCTATGACGATGGCGACAACTGGATGCCATTCCAGCTGAACCTGCCGATCGTACCGGTAACAGATCTGACCATAAAAAATAACGATCTGATCCTGGCGACGCAGGGCAGGGCTTTCTGGTCGCTCGACGACCTGGGTCTGCTGCAGCAAAAGGGCGACGGGACACTGGATCAGCGTCTTCACGTATTTGAGCCGGGTGATGCCTATCGGATGCCCGGCGGCGGAAGAGGTCGGAGGAGGGAAGGCGGAGAGGCCCTGCGGAATGTGGGGCAGAATCCGCCCAATGGGGTCGTATTCCGGTATTGGCTGAAAGATGCGCCTGACTCGCCGAGAGTAAGCGTCACCATCTTCGGCAAAAACCACGAAGCGATCCGCACGTTCAGTACGCGGCCGCGTCACGACGATCCGGATTCCAAACTGGAATGTCAATCGGGGATGAACAGCTTTGTATGGGACATGCTGTATCCACCTTCGGTACGGATCCCGCAAATGGTATTATGGACAGGAGGGGCGGGCAGTCCGAAGGCCGCTCCGGGAAAATATAGCGCGCGGTTCCGGTATGGTAAGGATTCGGCGGATGTGTCCTTCACCGTCCTTGCCGACCCCAACGACTCGATGAGCGAGGCGGATTATGATGCGCAGATGGCGTTCCTGCTGCAGGTGAAGGGAAAGTTTGACGAAGTGCAGAAGGCCATCCTCCGTATCCGCGATCTGCGTTCGCAGCTGCAGGGTCTCAACGGCCGGCTGGACAGCACGGGAAAACCGATCCGGCACCTTTCGGATAGCCTTAGCCGTGAGCTGACCTCCATCGAGGAAGCGCTATACCAGACGAAGGCGAAAAGTTCCGAGGACGTGCTCAACTTCCCGATCCGGATCAACGACAAATTGTCCGGGCTGTACGGCGTCGCCGCAGGCGGCAACGCCCCGCCCAGCGGGCAGGTGCGGGAGGTGTATGCGGAGCTTGCCATACAGGCCGACAAACAGTTGAACCGTCTCAAAGAAGTGGAAAATTCGGGGCTTCCGGCTATCAACAAGATGATCTACGAACGGCAGGTGCCGGTGATCAGTGCCAAAAACGAGCCGTCCGGTGCGGCCACCCACGATGAAAATGGAAACTAACTGGCTGGATATTTCTTCGACGATCGGGCTTATTGCCACTGCTGTGCTGACCTTTAACTTGCTGCTCGGCATGCTGCTTGGTACCGCCTACCGGCGATCGCCGCTGTGGAGACGGTTGCCGGCAGTTATGAAAAAGATCAGCCTCGATGATTTGCACAACTGGACGGCCTATGCGGCCCTTGGGCTTGCACTGGCCCACCCGCTGCTGCTTTTGCCGGACGCCTCGTTGAAATACCGGCTGACCGATATCCTGCTGCCGGTTGCTGCTCCGCACCAGGCATTCTGGACACTACTCGGGTCGATAGCGGCATATGCGGTGATCGTGGTCGTGGTTACGACGCAAAAAACGGTGAAACGCCGGCTGGGGTTCCGCGCCTGGAAAAATATCCATCTCATTTCCTATGGGACCGCACTGCTCTTCATCATCCATGGTATTTTCATGGATCCGGAGCTGAAGGACAGACCGGTGGACTGGCTGGATGGAGAAAAACTATTGTCCGAAGCATGCGGTCTGATCCTGGTCATCGCTACGGTGATCAGGTGGAGATATTATCGCAAACAACGACAGATAAGGCCGGCATCGGCCGAGGGTTCATTATCGTGAAAAAGACTGGCGCCATATCGATCTTGCTCCTCCTGTTCTATACCCAAATGGGATATTACGGACAGTTCATCGTGCTGCAATGGCAGATGAAAGAAGCCGCGCGAAAGGCCCGGATCGCCGCTCTCCCGGATTCGGCCTTTGTTCGGATCAGCCTCAGGGAGATGAACCGCGAAGGGAGATGGGAGGAGCCCGGGAAGGAGTGCTGGTATAAAGGACATCTGTACGATGTGATGCGTCAGGAGACGCTGGACGGCGACTGCTGGCTTTTCTGTCTGGACGATGAAGGAGAAGAGCGGCTGATCCACGAGACCGAAAAATTTACCGGGGCCAGCCAGGACACACCTGAGAAAAAGCCGGGGCACACCCTTTCCATTACTATCGGCGACATGGTCTGCGAAACCACGGCATGGTCGGTCGCCCCGCCGGCAATCTCGATACCCCGGCATTCCATCGGCGACACCCATCACTTGCCTGCCCGTTATGCCGAGATCGTCATCCCGCCGCCGAAAAGCCAGCCTGTACTTTTCGGATAGAAAATGGCGGACCAACTGTCCGCCGAAGCAATTTCATTTATTAAATCTTATCAACATGTTGCAAAGAACAGGCGCTTTTCTTTTATATATGCTCATGGTCCTGCCGGCCATGGCTCAGCTCAATCCCAAAGAAGGGAAAGATACGGCTGTGCATCTGCAAACCCTCAACACGGTGCAGGTAACGGGATGGTCCACCGGCAAGAAGGACAACCAGCTGGATGTTGCGCAATCTGTAGGCGTGCTCACGGCCGAAGATTTTCATCGCAATACCGGGCTGTCATTGGAAAATTCGCTCAACCTGATGCCCGGCGTGAGCATGGGTGCGCGCACCAGCTTTGGCGGACAGCGGATCATCATCCGAGGTTACGGCAACAATACGAATTTCAACGGGCAGGGTGTCCAGGTCCTGCTCAACAATATGCCCGTTACGGATGCTACGGGCACGACGATCCTGGATGATATCGATTTCTCCACGCTGGGGAAGGTGGAAGTGATCAAGGGGCCGGCGTCGAGCCTGTATGGCAGCGGCATCGCCGGGGTGGTCAATCTTTTCACCCTAAAACCGCAACCCGGCCAGACGCGTATCGTCGAAGAGAACTCGGGAGGCAGTTTTGGTCTGTATCGCAACAATACACGCATCGAGACGGCCAATGAGCACTCGGCCGTGCTTTTCAATTATGGCCACCAGGAAGAAGAAGGCTGGCGGACCAACAGCGCCTCGCGAAAGGACTATGCCCAGTTCAACGGCGACTTCTATGTCAGCGACAAGAACACGGTCTCCGCCTTCTTCGCCTACGCGCATTCGATGGAGCAGCTTGCCGGAGAAATGACCGACAGCATCATCTATCATCGGATCGTCTGGAGCGACCCGGCCTACCTGGTCAACGGTTCGAAGACGGTGATCGAGAGTTTCCGCGCGGGCGTTACGGACAATTACCGGATCGACGACCATTTCAGCAACCAGACCACTCTATTCACTAACTCCTATACGCTGAACCAGCCCTTTGCGCACGGGTTGACCGATAACCAGGCCTTTACCTTCGGCGGCCGTACCGGCTTTGTCTATGCATCCGATACGGGCAACGTCACCGTGCATGGGATCATCGGCGCACAGTTCCAGAAGACCATCGCATTCAATAAATCCTATAACCTCACCAATGGCGTGCTGGGAGGCATCAAGGGCGATCTGCAGAATGCCTCACAGGGGTATTCCGTTTTTACGGAATGGAAATTCAGCCTCCCTTCTCAATTGGTACTAACGGCGGGGGGGAGCCTTAATTTTACCGAATACGCGATCACGGACATGCTGGCCAATACGGCGAACCCTACCCATGCGAACCAGAGCGGGGACAAATCCTTCTCCCCGGTTTTCACGCCACGGGTATCCGTTCTGCGGCTGCTGGGCGAACATGCATCCATCTATGCCGACGTCTCCGCTGGGTACACGCCACCACCTACCTCGCAGGTGATCAACGCCGTGCTGGGCACCGCCAACACCGCGCTGAAACCGGAGTCGGGTATACAATACGAAATTGGCACCAAGGGCGATCTGTTTGCTTCCAGGCTGTCTTACCAGCTGGCATTGTTCGACCTGGACGTGCACAACAAGATCGTCAGCGAGCAGGTCCCTGCCTCGGGCAATACGCCGACCTATACCACCTATGTGAATGCGGGTGAACAACAGAATCTGGGTCTTGAACTGGCGCTGAGCTATATGCTGGTGAACGATCCGCGCGCCACGGTGTCTTTGCTCAGGCCTTTCGTAACCTACACCTGGTCCGATTTCAAATACAAGGATTTCTACAGCGACAACAACCACAATGCCGCAACAGTCAACTATTCAAACCACCACGTAACCGGCGTGGCCCCGAACGTTCTGAATGCCGGGATCGATCTGCAAACCCATGCGGGTTTTTATCTTTACCTGACCTACCGGCATGTCGACGCGGTACCCTACACTTTCGACAACCTGAATTATGCGCGGGCTTTCAACCTCCTGAACGGAAAACTAGGCTACAGGAGCCAACTGGGCAGACATTTCTCTGTGGATCTGTACGCGGGCGCCGATAACCTGACGAATTGCACCTATTACAGCTTCCTCTTTTTCTCCGGTAACCTGGCCGGTACGACCGATCCGCATTTCCTGCCGATGCCCTATACCGCAGCATTTTATGGCGGGGCTAAGCTGGCCTATATCTTCTGATCAAAAAAAAACGTATGAACCTGAATCGAGTTATTTTCCTGTTCTTGCTGCCGGCGATGGCCGGATGCGGTCACCGGTCCGGCGATACCGCGGCTCCTGAAAAAGGCGGGATGCGTATCGTTAGCGTCAGCAAACAGCTCACCGAGATCATCTTCGCGGTGGGTGGCGATACCGCATTGGTAGGGAGGGACATCTCCAGCACCTGGCCTCCGGAAGCAAAAAAGATCACCGCGGTGGGTTATCACCGGGCGCTGGGATCCGAAGGCATCATCTCGTTGCATCCTACCGTCTTGTGGAATGACGGCAATTGGGGACCGCAACCGACCATCGAGCAGCTGAAAAAAGTAGGGATACCCATGCGACAGTTTGACGGCGGCAATACGATCGACAGCACGGAACGCCTCATCCGTCAGGTAGCCGCGGAATTTCACAACGAAAGGGCAGGGGATAGCCTGTGCAAACAGCTGGATGCGGACATGCAACAGGCGGACTCGCTTCGCCGGACCTATGCCGGAGGGCCGCCGCTGCGCGTGCTCGTTATCCATTTCGGTCAGGCCGCCAACCAGTATTTCGTCCTGAGCCATCGCGGTATCCAGCAGCAGATGCTGGATTGGGCCGGCGCGATCAATGCTGCCGACACGGCACAAAAATGGAAGAACCTGAGCCCCGAGGTCATCGCACAGACACAACCGGACGTTATCCTGGCAACGGACTATGGTTACGACCTGCAGGGCAGCGTAGAGAAGTTCAAACAGCTGCCGGGGATAGCGCTTTCGCCTGCCGCCCGGAATAACCACATCTACCGCATCGAAGAGCACGATCTGGTGTATCTTGGGCCAAGGACGGGGAAGAATGTTTACAACCTCATCCGGCTGATCCATCAAACCGGCGCACAGCGCTAACTAAATCATGCGTACAGGTGCTATTTCGTTCAGGGCTTATTATTGGGTGCTGGGGCTGTTGCTGCTCCTGTCGCTGATCGTATCGGCCAGGGTAGGGGCTGTATCCATCGGGTTCGACCGCATCTTCCTCTTTCTCCGGCATGCGTTGGGATGGGGAAGGGATGCTGCGGGCCCTTCCATCGAAGAACGGCTTTTTCTGCAGATACGATTGCCGAGGGTGATCCTATGTGCGCTGACCGGCGCAACCCTGTCGGTATCCGGAGTGCTGATGCAGGCCCTGTTCCGCAATCCCATCGTCGAACCCGGGTTGGCCGGAACCTCTTCCGGCGCTGCATTCGGCGCTGCCTTTGTCTTTGTGATGGGTAAGAATCTCGCGGGGGCGTGGGCGGATGCGCTGGGGCCGTTCCTCCTGCCGCTGTTTGCCTTTGCCGGGGCAGGCGCCGCGACCTGGCTGGTCTACCGGGTGGCGAATGTATTCGGAAAGGTGAACGTCAATACCCTGTTGCTGGCAGGCATCGCCGTGAACGCCCTGGCGGCCGGGGGAACCGGTTTTTTTTCCTATGTCGCCCGCGACCCGCAGGCGCGCAGCATCGTCTTCTGGAACCTGGGCACCCTCTCGGGAGCCGACTGGCGAAATACTGGCATCGTTGCGTTTACCACCATCGGAGGCATCGTCTTGTCGCTGCGGTATGCCAGGGCCCTCAATGCCCTGTTGCTCGGTGAGACGGAAGCAGGCTACCTGGGAGTGCGCACCCAGCGGTTGAAACGTCAGATCCTGTTGCTTAATACGGTCATGGTTGCGACCGCCACCTCCGTAGTCGGAGTCATCGGTTTTGTGGGACTCGTAGTCCCCCATATCCTCAGGCTGCTGAAAAGCTCGGACAACCGCTGGCTGCTCATCGCCTCCGCGATGTTGGGCGCCATCCTGCTCAACCTGGCGGACATGCTGGCACGCATCGTCGTTGCCCCTTCCGAGTTCCCGATCGGCGTGGTGACAGCCTTTGCCGGCGCGCCGGTCTTTCTGTTCCTGCTCATCCGGGACGGCAAGCAACAACAGGAAGGAGGGTTCTATGCTTAGGATCGAAGGTCTCGGCTGCCAGGCGGGAGGGAAACCGATCTTGCAGGATATCTCCATCCAATTCCTGCCCGGATTACTGCATGTGATCGTCGGGCCCAATGGCTCTGGTAAATCCACCTTTCTAAAGGCCTTTGGCGGCGAATGGCCGGTTGCGACAGGAGAGGTTTACTATGATGGCACATCCCTGCGGCAGTTGTCAAAAACGGAGCTTTCGCGTCGCCGCGCTGTAATGAGCCAGCTCCCGGAACTGCATTTCCCGTTTCGGGTGGACGACATCGTTATGATGGGACGTTACCCGCACTATTCCTTTAGCCCATCCCGTCACGATACCGCTGCATGCCACTCGGCCATGGATCTGTTGTCTGTCCTTCCGCTCGCGGACAGGGATTACCTCACCTTGTCTGGCGGCGAACGGCAAAGGGTACAGTTCGCACGCGCCCTGACACAGATATGGGACCCCCCCGGCGTCGGCTGCCGCTATCTTTTCCTCGACGAACCCGTCAGCAGCCTCGACATCCGATATCAGCACCAGCTGCTGGGGCTGGTTCGGTCGCTGGTAAAGGAGGATACCGTGATCATAGCCGTCCTCCACGATCTCAATCTTGCAGTGCAATACGCGGACCGGATCCTTTTTTTGAAAGAGGGGCGCGTCGCTGCCGAAGGGGCCGCGCCGGCCATCGTAAAGCCGGATCTGATCCGCGAGGTCTTCGGAGTGGAAGCGCATATCCTGCAAAATCCCTTTGGCCGGCAGCCGGTGATCGTATACGGATAGCGGAACGCCGGCGCGATTCAGTCTCAAAGAGGTTAATTTTAAACGGGAAACGGCTAATTTCCGAACAGCGTTTTCCCGCGACGTTCGGGAAATTTAGTATATGAAAAGGCTCCTCTTTTTGTTTGCCGTTGCGCTCATCGCCGGAAAGGTCCGGTCGCAGGATCAGTCCGCGCTCACCAACCTCCACACCAATAAGGCGGTCAAACATGATGTCTCGCCGCCATTCGGGCAGGCCACCACCGCGGCCGCATCGGTGGAACAGCTGTGGTTCGGGTCGCGGCCGGCCCCGCAACTGCTGGACGGCTTCGATGGCTTGGGCGAGGGTTTTTCAGGTCCCCAGGGCACGGCCTTTTACAGGAACCCCTCGGACAATGCGCTCGCGGTAGGTCCCGATCACATCTTCCAGATCGTAAATACCCGGATGGCGATATTCACCAAGAAAGGCAGGAAATTCGATACGACGGGTCGGGTGCTGTTCGGGCCAGGCGAGACGCGCAGCGTCTTCAAGGGGTTCGGCGGACCGTGTGAGAGACTGAATAACGGTGACGCCGTTGTTCGTTACGACCAACTGGCGGATCGTTGGCTGATCGTCATGCCGACGTTCCGGCGGGGTATCCCGCGTACGGAGGAAAAGGACAGCCTGCATGGCAATGCACCTTATCCGCCGCAACCGGATAAGGCGGAGATGCTGTACCAGGCGCCGCCTACCTATGCCGAAGAGCGTCCCGCAGGGACGCGGCCGCCCCGGACACGCGTCGATACGACAGGCACCTATTGCATGTGCTATGCGATCAGCACCGGTCCCGATCCCTTCGGACCCTATTACCGTTATGAATTCGACCGTCCCCTGTTCCCCGACTATCCCCGGCCCACTATCTGGCCGGACGGCTATTATACCACCAGCAGTACCAGCGATAACCTGATCCAGCGCCAGGCCTTCGTCGCAGACCGCGCCAAAATGCTGAAAGGCGAGGATGCCACGGAGCAGTCGTTCATCCTGAATGGAGTGAACTTCCTGTTGAATTCGGATGTCGAAGGACAACAACTTCCCGATAAAGGCGCACCGAATATCCTCATGACCAACGGGGGCACACAGCTGCACAATGAATTCGAAGACGACGGGATCTATATCTGGAAATTCCATGTCGACTGGAAGGACACTTCGAAGACACGGCTCGAGGGACCGGTAAAGATCGGCGTGGCGCCCTATCACTATGCCGGCGATGGACAGCTGAAGAAATCGGTACCGCAGCCGGGTACCGACATGGGGCTCGACACGCAAGGCGACAAATTATTGGGGCGGCTGGTCTATCGCCGTATCGGGAAACAGCAGTCCTATGTCGTCGTCCATTCGGTGAAGCCGACCACTGGAGGCAGCGGGGTCCGCTGGTATGAGTTCAGGTCGGCCAAACACGGGGCGCTCCGGCTGTATCAGCAGGGTACCTATGCCCCGGACACCAGCTGGCGCTGGCTACCGGGTGTCGCGACGGACAAATATGGCAACATCGGCATCGGCTATTCTTTTGGAGGCGCCCTTCATTTTCCGGGACAGCGGTTCACAGGCAGGCTCGCCGGCGACAGCCTGGGCGTCATGAGCCTTGGAGAGACGATCCTGGCCGAAGGACAGGCTTCACAGACGAATACCTTGCGATGGGAAGATTATACGTATACCGTCATCGATCCCTCCGACGATGAGACGTTCTGGTATGTAGGCGACTACCTGAAAAAAGATGCGAAGAATTATTCTACGCGCATCGGTTCGTTCAAACTTAATAATTTGCAAACTCCCAGGCGCTGAGATAGGCATCGTGCCGCTGGGCATAGGCAATGAAGCCGGCATAGAAGGGTAGCCGCGAAAGCGTGGCGCTGTCGCCGATGACCACCAGTTTCTTGCGAGCCCTCGTCATGGCCACATTCAACCGCCTGATCTCCGACAGGAATCCGATCCTGTTGTCGGCATTGCTCCTCGTGAGTCCGATGTAGACAATATCCCTTTCCTGTCCCTGGAAACTGTCGATCGTATTGACGGAAATCAGATCCAAATGGTCTTTCAGGCCGGCGGCCGCCCCGACCCCTTGTTGCAGGAGATGCACCTGGTTGCGGTAAGGAGAAATGATCCCGATGCCGGGGAGATCGGCCGCGGAATAACGCGCGGCTAATTCCGACAGCAGCTGCGTGACATGGCGGATGAGAAAGGCTCCTTCTTCCGGATTGGTCAGACCCGTGCCTTCGGGCATCTCGTCGAATCCGCATCCCGCGGTATCGATGAAGAGGAGGGGGGCGTCCCCGTCAAAAAGCGTATGTTCGGCAACGGTAGGATGCGCCCTGAGCCGGTGACCATAGAACACTTCGGAGGAATAACCCATGATCCGTGAATGCATCCGGTATTGTTCCTCCAGCAGGGTGACAGCCTGCGGATGGAGCGCCACGCATTTTTCCAACAGGGTGGTGGCAAGCGCCTCTTCCGAACGCACTGTCGGCGGCAGCTGGCAGTGGTCGCCCGCCAGGACCAGACGCCGCGTCTTCAGCGCCGGTATCCAGCACGCAGGCTCCAGCGCCTGCCCGGCCTCGTCGATGACGGCGGTGGAATACCGCAGGTGACGGATGGTATAGTGGTTGGCGCCTACAAGGGTAGCGGCGATGACCTGCGCGCGCTTGAGGATATCGTCGAGTATATATTGTTCGGTTTTTTCCACCTCCCGGAGGATCGCGCGCGCCTCCGCAAACAGCGCCTTTCGTTGCTCGCGTTCGGCGGGTCCGAAATTCCGTTTGTATTTATGGGCCTGCTCCTTGAATTCCGCAGCGCGTTTTTTCAGCCGTTTGACTTCTTTCAGGGCAGCATGTTCCGCCATCCTGCTATCCAGTGTCAGTGAAAGCAGCCGTTCCGATACGCGGGCAGGGTTCCCGATGCGCAGGACATTCAGGCCTTTTTCCGACAGCCACTCGCTCAGTAGGTCGACGGCGGTATTGCTGGGGGCCGTGACCAGGATGGGGCCGCCGTCTCGTTCGATCAGCGCGAGTAAGGACGCCACCAGGGTCGTGGTCTTGCCCGTGCCGGGCGGACCGTGGACGATGGCCAGGTCATCGGCCGACAATATCATGTCGATGGCGGCTTGTTGGGAAGCATTGAGACCGGGTGTGGCGATGGCCAATGACCCCGCGTTGCCGCTCGGGGACGCCGCAGCAGACGCTCCCGCGGCATCGAACGTCGGGGATTCCTGCCCCGTCAGGACGCGGACCAGCCGACCTTCCGCGCCCTTGTCAACCAGCGCGGCAGCCTGCCGCAGTGCGCCGAACATTTCGGAATAACTGTTATCGTCGAACAACAGATCGATGCCCAGTTTGCCATCCCGCGCCCAGTCCGGTAACTCGTCGGTGCGCAGGGTCAGCCTCAGGCGGTCGCCGCCCTGAAATGCAATCGTGCCTTCGACGCGATCGTTTACAGGATCATGGTTGGAGAAGAGAGCCGCCTCTGCGCCGAACCGCAATTGATGGGCGATGTCCCGGTGTGTCGTCCGCTCGACCTCCACCGTCAGGTAGTCCCCCCTGCCCAGCTCGCTATCGCGGATCGCGACCGGATACCACGTGATACCCGCCTCGCGCCGCATGGCTGTGGATGACGATGCCGCCATTTCCGTGAACAGGCGTTTGTCTTCCGATCGTTCGTTCTTCAGCAGCTGTGCGAGATGAAGGAAATAATCCATCCGGCAAATATAAAATTTGCCGATCACACCGGTTTCCGTTATTTTGCAACCAAAAGGTTTCCTTTTTATATGAGACGAGATGTATTTCAGGCGATTGCCGACCCCACCCGCAGGGAGATCATTGCCCTGATCGCCCACGAGGCGCTGAATGTAAACACCGTTGCCGGCAATTTCGACATCAGCAGGACCGCCATCTACAAGCATATGAAAATATTGACCGAATGCGGTCTCGTAGTCGTCCGGCGGCAGGGTAGGGAGCGGTTCTGCGAGGCCAGGCTCGAGAGCCTGCATGAGGTTTCCGACTGGGTGAGCCAATACAGGAAATTCTGGAGCGCCCGTTTCGACGCCCTGGAAAATTACCTGAAGGAGATGGAATCGAAAACTAAAAAAAGGGGTAAATTGAAGTGAATTTTTACCTTAACCTTTAACTATGAGGATGACGATCCCCCCTGCGATCGCCTGTTGCGTATCGCTTTGTTTTCTCTTTTCCCCTCTTAATGCCCAACCCTGGCAACCCGAACGGATCTTCGGTGATGTCACTCCAGGCACATTCGCACCTACGGCATACGATGCGGATAGCTCGGCAAGCGCCGTTTACCTGTTCGATCACGGAACTGTCAGCTTCGACCCCAGTTATAACAACAGTCACGGGTTCAGTATCGTGTATGAACGGCATACGCGAATACGCATCCTCAATAAAAATGGCCTGGGGCTGGCTACGATCGGCATCTCTGCCACGCACCGGGGCAACTACGAGGTCCTCATCGAGGATGTGCGGGGCGCTACCTATAACCTGGAAGATGGTAAGGTGGTCATCACCAAACTGGACAAGAGCAATATCTTCAAGGACAAGAACGGGTATGTCGATATCGACAAGATCGCCTTCCCCAACGTCCGCGAGGGATCGGTCATCGACTATAGCTACCGCATCATTTATCCCAGCTATGCCTTCATTCCCGAATGGGAATTCCAGGGCAACTATCCGGTACTTTGGAGCGAATACGAGGTGACGGTCCCGGTGCTGTTCGATTATTTCGTGAAATCTCAGGGCTACCGGAACTTCAATATAGACACCACGCTCTATTCCACCGACCATTTCCCTGTCTATTTCGCGGGGTTCAGCGGCAGCTGGGATGGTCAGACCATTCACCGGATCTGGGCGCTGCAGGACGTGGCGCCGCTGGAGAAAAAAGAGCCCTATACGACCACGCTGCGGAATCATGTCCAGAAAGTTCAGTTCCAGTTGTCGGCGGTCAGGATGAACGGGTATCAAAAGACCTATCGCACTACCTGGCCCGAACTGACGACCGAATTGCTGAAGAACCCGAACTTCGGCGGGTCGCTGGACGACCGCAACCATTTTATGGATGACGAGCTGAAGAAATTTACGACCAAAGGCGACACCTCGCTGGCGGCGGCGATGAAAATCTTTTCATTTGTCAGGGACCAGTTTTCTTTCAGCGGCCAGGAAGTGATCTATCAATCACAGGACATGAAGAAGACCTGGGAAGAGAAGAAGGGCAATGTCGCCGATATCAACCTGTTGCTGGCTGCCATTTTCCGGAAGGAAGGTTTCGACGCTACCCCGGTGATCCTGAGCACCCGGGCGCACGGCACGCCGCTGTATTTGTTTCCCTTGCTGGGGGACTACAATTATGTGGTTGTGCGGGTCAGGACAGGCGGCGTAAATTACCTGCTGGATGCCACCAGGCCCAGTGACGGCTTCGGTCAGCTGCCCGATCTCTGTTATAACGGCATGGCTCGTGTGATCGATGCAGGCGGAGAGACCCTCCCGCTGTTTGCCGACAGCGCTAAGGAAAGCAGGATCACGATGGTGTCGCTGGACAATGACGACGCCGGCGGTTATTCGGGTACCTATTCCCGCATAGAAGGGGTCTTTGAATCCATGACCCTGCGCAACCGGCTCAGAAAGGAAAAGCCCGAAGATTTTTTCGAGTCCCTGCGCAAGGGGATGGCCGAATACAAACAAATGAAAGATTATGGTTTCGACTCGCTGGCTACGCCTGAGCGGCCGCTGGGTTTTCATTATTCCATGACCTATCATTTCACACAGCAGACGATCTATTTCAACCCGATCATGCACGATCGGATAAGCAATAGTCCTTTAACCAGCCCCGAACGGCACTATCCCGTGGAAATGCCCTACAGGGTGGATAACCATTACGTTTTGCGGATGGCGATACCGAAGGGATATAAGATAGACCAGCTGCCCAAATCGGCGCGTTTCTCGCTGGCGGACAGCAGCGCGTTGTTCGAATACCTGATCGATGCGGATGAAAATACCATCAATTTCCGGACAAGATTGCAGCTGAACAAAACGAATTACCCCGTCTCCGAATACCCCGGGTTGCGGGATTTCTTTTCACTGATCGTCCAAAAGGAAAAAGAGCCGATCGTTTTCAAGAAAATACAATGAACAGGATCTTACGCATCTGTTGCCGATGGCATTACCTGCTGGCGGCTTGTCTGTTGTGGCATACCGGCGCCGCCCAGGAGCCGGTGACCGGCACGCTGCCGGACAGCCTGCAACAGGACGCGGGAATGGTCAAGCGGATGGATGTTACCCAGATCGACATCGAATCTCCGAAAAAGGCCCGGATACATCACAAATATGTCTATACGATATTGAACGAAAAGGGCGAGAACTGGTCCCGGGTAGCGACCTTTTATGACAGGTACCACGACCTGGTAAGCGCCACGGCGACGCTGTATGATGCCGCCGGAAAGCCGCTGAAAAAGGTGAAAAAAAGCGAGCTGGAAGATTGGAACATCGATGGAATGGGAATCCTGATGATGGATATCCGGCTCAAATATTACAAATTCGGGTATCACGTTTATCCTTATTCGATCAGTTTTGACGAAGAGATGGATCTCAACGGTCTCTTTTCTCTGCCGCCGCAATGGACACCGCAACCATCCCCGCAGGTGTCCGTGGTGAACAGCCGGCTCGTAATCACGACGCCCGTGGACTATGTTTTGGATTACAAGAGCTATCACCTGCCGGATCCCGTCATCCTCACCGAAAAAAAGAAAACCTACACCTGGCAATTGGACAACCGTCCGGCGTCGGGCACCGAGCCCTATGCTTCTGCCTGGTATAGCCGTGAAGCGCGCGTAGACCTGGCTCCCGGAACATTCGAGATCGAGGGATACCACGGAAGTTTTGACTCCTGGGAAAAATTGGGCCTGTTCATGGACAACCTGTACCTGGGCAGGGGACAGTTGCCCGCGGAAGCCAGACAAAAGGTACATGCTTTGGTGGACAGCCTGACCGACGACCGGGAAAAGATAAAGGTATTGTACGACTTCCTGCAACGCAATACCCACTATGTGGGCATCGAATTAGGTATCGGGGGCTGGCAGCCCTATGATGCTGCCTATGTCTACACCAAAAAATACGGGGACTGCAAGGCACTGGCCAATTATATGGTGGCCTTGCTGAAAGAGGCCGGCATCCGTGCCTGCCCGGTCCTCATCCGCGCGGGTGCCGAGGCCGCTCCGATAGACACCGGATTCGCCTGCAACGAATTCAACCATGTGATCGCAGCGGCCTTCACGGCCAGGGACACTATCTGGCTGGAATGTACCAGTCAGACGCTGCCGGCGGGCTACCTGAGCAGTTTTACCGCCGACCGGAACGCCCTGCTGCTGGATGGAACGGGAGGCCATATCGTTCATACCCCCGTCTACGGCGTCCGGGATAACCGTCTTAGCCGGACCCTGAAAGGCGTCATCGACGAACACGGGAACCTGCAAGGCGCGCTCGTCACCGATTATTCGGGATTGGAACAGGACGGGCCGCAATCGATGGTAGACAGGCTCCCGAAAAAGGACCTCGTGGAGCAACGGCGCCAATCACTGGGTTTGCCCAATTGTACCATCTCCGATCTTCAATACAGATCGACCCGTGCAGCGGTACCCGAATTGGAAGAGTCCATGAAATTGTCGTCCGAAGGATTCGTGTTGGTCAGCGGGAACAGGATGATGATCACCCCCGGAGTTTTCTTAAAAAGACTGCCGCGGCTCCAGGAGAGCGCGGCAGTCAGAAAAACAGACGTTGAGCTAAAGCAATCCGTAGAGGAAACCGACTCTATCGTCTTCCAGTTGCCGCCGGGATGGGTCCACGAAGGCAATTTTCCGAATATCTCTTCTTCCTCCGTATTCGGCAGTTACCGATTCCGCGCCAGCTTCAGCGATGAAACCTTTACCCTGATCTGCCATTTCCGTCAGCAAAAAGGAGTATATCCGGCGGAAGACTATGCCAGGCTGGTGCATCTTTTCGACCTCGTGTACAGGGAGGGGAACCGGCAGTTCGTGTTTGTCCGGTCCGCGGGTGTCGCCTCCGGTGACTAACCTTCCTTTCTGAAAAAGATATTGCCGCTGATAGTCTCCAGGTCGATGGGTTTCCCGCCGCCGCCATTCAGTTCGGCCGTGATGGAACCACCGCCCACCTGTTTGATATGCCTGCTCGTGGGCAGGTCGATATTCGAGTACATGGTACCGGTGATGGTGTGCATTTTCAGATCGGCTTTCCGTCCGGGAGCGATGGCCAGATCGATGAAGCCGCTTATGCTTTTCGCCCTGATCTCCGCCGTATTGCCGTTGATAATGATATTGCCGTTGATGGTCTCGACGGAGAAATCGGCATTCTCCGGGATATACACCTCATGGAAGATCTTCGTCCGGTAGTTGCAGCAGCAATCGCAGGAGTCGCGTTTTTTCGAACGGCGGCTGTTGTCGGTCTCGAGATGGGCAGAGACATTGATGGTGCTTCCTGTCTCGTCAAAGACCATTTTGTAATCGTCGTTGTCCTGGTTGTCATTGACATCGATCGAACTATGGATATACACTTCGTCTTTTTTCCAGGTGATGATACGGATCGAGTCCGAGATCTGGAAATTCATGGAGACGAAATTCTTCGGCGAGAAAGCGATATGTTTCTCGATGACCTTCTGCGCCCGTGCGGACAGCAGACCGATGCACAAGAGTGCAAGGAACATGCTATTTTTCATATACGCTGGTTTGAATGATTAGTTTTTAGTTGAGTGGATGCCTAGCCCTTGCGCAAATAGACATTTCCGCTGACGCTGTGGAGCCTGAGATCGATGCCTCCGCCATTCAGCTTGGTCCGGATGGTGTTGCCGCCGACACGTTGCATTCCGTCTTTGTTCGACGCCGGGAAATCGAAATCGGAATACATGTTGCCGGTCACGGTGCCCATTTCCACGTTGAAGCCTGCCTTGGCGGGCATGGTAACATCGACCTCGCCGCTGACGGAAGTAATGGAGATCGGCTTGTCCTTGCTGACATCAGTGAAAACCACATTCACATTGCCGCTGATCGTAGAGATAACGAGCGGGCCGGTGACATTTTTAAGGATCACATCCTGACACCCTTTGAATTCGATCTCGTTCTTCATATTCGAGATCGAAGTCTCCCCACTCCGTGCGCAATCGCGGGTGATCTCCAGGGCCAGGCTCTCCGGTACCCTGATCTTGTACCTGGAGCTCTGGGTGATCGGAAGCAGACAGCGGATATAGATGCGGTTCCCATCCTTCTCCATGGACAGCCCGATACCGGTATTGTCGGTGCCCGCGGCATAGATGGGTTTCAACCCTTTGGCCCGGTCGGACGATTCATTGTTCTCACGTTTGCCGCCGGAGATGATGATCTCGTTCCCGGCATACCCTTCGATGGGCAGGTCGTCGGTAAAGCCTTCGAGGACCAGTTTTGCATCTTTGGCATTGTCGGGGGTGATCTTGAATTCCTGTGCACGGCACACACCTGCGACACATAGGGACGCGACAAGGAGGAAGCTATACTTCATTTTTTTCATGTTGTTTTTTATTTTAAAGATTAAATTACTTTCAGACTGCGTTGCGCGACGTCTTTGACCTCTTTGAGGGTTTTCTTATTGGTCATGATATCCCGGATAGGCGCGATGGCCCTTTGGTCTCTTTTCTCCGCCAACAGATTGATCAGCACCACCTGGATGATCGGTTCGGTCTGGGTTCTCAACGAAGACACCAGCGAATCTCGCACGGAACGCCGGTCGGCAAATCGGGTCAGGGAATACAACGCGGCCAGCCGCACATTGACATTCTTATCGTGATTGAGAGCGCCGATCAGGACATCGATGACCTGCTGGTCAGGGTTAGTCATTTCTTCGGCATAACTCACGGCTTTTATCCGCTGGCTGGCCGATTCATCATCGATCAGGTTCAGCATGACCGCTTGTTTCATCTCCTTTACCTCTTTGCGCAGCGAATCGATCTGGGCATAATCGGGCATCGAGGGTTTGGAGGGAGGCTGCGTCGTCTTGCCGATGGCTATCCCTCCGGCCAGCAGAATGACTGCCGCGGCAACCTTCCAGACGGGTGATGACAGTGAAAGACGGATGGTTTTCCCCGGCGCCTGCCTGTCGGGCCGGAATTCCTGGATGATATTGGCCGTCGTCAACATATTCAGCTCGGACTGCAACATGGTATCGAAACTCTCGCGCAGCGCGGGAGGAGGCGTTTCCGCAATAGTCGCCTTCATTGCGGCAAACAGCATCCGGAGTTCCTCCGCTTCATGCCGGCATGCTTCGCAGCCGTCCAGGTGTTCTTTTACCCGGGCCGCGGAGGAGTCATCCAGCTTCTGGTCCAGCCAGTCGGTCAATAGCGTTTGTACTTCTTTACAATTCATGGTCACCGCTTAAATTTGTTTGAAATACAGGGTCCTTAGCTGCCGCAGGGCCCGAAAGACCTGAACCTTGACGGCCGCAACCGAGCTTTCCCTGATCCTGGCGATCTCTTCGTATTTCAGCCCCTGGTAACGGCTCAGCACCAATACCTCGCGCTGATCGGGGGCCAGTTCCGCCAGCGCATCGTCCAGACGCTGATACTGGTCCTGGGTATACCCCGACACCTCTTCGGCCGCATGCTGCTCCGCCACCGAAGGATCGGTTTGGCGGCCCGCCACCTTTTGCTCCTGTTTGCAATAATCGATATGGACATTGCGCGCCATCCGGTAGATCCACGACCTGAAAGTACCCTGTGCCGGATCATAAGATCCCCTGTACCGGATCACCCGGTAGAAAAGGTTTTGCGTCAGATCCTGGCTGACGGCCCTGTCAGGCGTCAGCCGGAGAAAGAAATTATACAGGCTCGTCTGGTACCGCTCGAATAAAGTCGTCAGCTCGGACAAATGTCCTTCTTTTACCAGCAGCATGATTTTTTCGTCAGAGAGTTCCGGCACCTGAATAATTGCTTGTTTCTACTATTGATTACTTCGGAAAGGTAAAATGGTTACAGGTCAGCACAAAAAAAATGGACGTTTGGACAAATTCTGTCGGTCTTGTCTATTTACCTTGTGGGTATGAAAATACGATTGCTGATGCCGACGCTGTTACTGTTGCTCTTTTTCGGGGTGAATGCTCAAAAAAAGGGCGGGGCAGCGCCGAATGCAAATAATTTAGTATATGTGGACGACCAGGGAATTCTCCGCTGGACCGGCACCAGGAACGAGGCGTCGTTCTGGGGAGTGAACTATACCCTTCCCTTCGCCTATTCCTACCGGGCCCATAAGGCCCTGGGAGTGGACCCCGAGCAGGCAATCCGGGAGGACGTATATCACCTCGCGCGGCTTGGACTCGATGCCTTTCGCGTGCACATGTGGGATACGGAGATCTCTGACTCCACCGGCAACCTGCTGGAAAATGACCACCTCCGTCTCTTCGATTTTCTCCTTGCAGAGCTGGAAAAAAGAGGCATCAGGGTCATCCTGACGCCAATAGCCTTCTGGGGTAACGGTTATCCCGAAAGAGATGAACGCACGCCCGGTTTCTCAAGAGTTTATGGAAAGGGACGGGCCACCGTCAACGACACCGCCATCCGGGCCCAGGAGAACTATCTTCAACAACTGTTCCGGCACGTCAATCCATATACCCGGCGGACCTATCGCGATGACCCCGATATCATTGCAGTCGAGCTGAACAATGAACCCAGCCACAGCGGACCGGGGAAAGGAGTGACCGCCTATATCGATCGTCTCGTCGCCGTGATGCGGAACAACGGCTGGACAAAACCGCTTTTTTACAATATCAGCCAAAATCCCTATTACGCCGGCGCCGTGGCAGCCTCAGGGGTTAACGGTTTCTCTTTCCAATGGTATCCCACCGGTCTGGTCGCGGGCCATGAGATCAGAGGGAATTTCCTCGCCAACGTCGACCAATACACTATCCCTTTCGATACGATCCCTGCATTTCTCCATAAACCGCGCATGGTCTATGAATTCGATGCGGCCGATATCCTGCAATCGGACATGTACCCGGCCGTTGCCCGCAGCTACCGCGGGGCAGGCTTTCAATGGGTGACCCAATTTGCTTACGATCCACTGCACCTGGCCTATGCCAACACCGAATACCAGACCCATTTTCTCAACCTGGCCTATACGCCTTCCAAGGCGATCAGCCTGCTGATCGCCTCCTGCGCCTTCCATCATCTTCCGTTATCGCGGCGCTATGGCAGCTGGCCCGCTGACAGCGTGTTCGATGCCTTCCGGGTCAGCTATCGCAACGACCTGAGCCAGCTGAATACCGACACCGCATTTTATTATTCGAATTCAACCGCAGACGCCCCTGTCCGTCCGGGAGCGATCGTGCATGTCGCCGGCGTGGGGAATTCGTCGGTGGTCCGCTATGGGGGCTACGGAGCCTATTTTCTGGACAGGCTGGAAGCAGGCGTCTGGCGGTTGGAAGTCATGCCCGATGCGATCACAGTCAGGGACCCCTTCGAACGAGCCTCGCCGGCCAAGGAAGTCGTCCGCATCCAGTGGGAAACGCAGCCGATGCGGGTGGCCCTTCCCGATCTGGGGGATCGCTTCAGCATCCGACCGCTGAATGAAGGAAATGACTGGACTGCGTCCACCAGAGATGGAGGATTCGGCATCCGGCCTGGCGCCTACCTGGTCGTTCGCGAAGGGAAAGAGAGCGGACGCTGGACGGCCGGATCGCTTACCGGGTTCCGGCGTTTGGGAGAGTATGTCGCGCCCCGACCGATAGAGCGATCGCCTTTGCTGGTATATGATCCCGTCCCCGAAACGTCGGCCGGGAATCCCCTTGTTTTGCATGTGAAGGCGGTTGGCCTCGATTCGAGCGACGGACTGACCTTGCAGCCGGCTGGGTTCGGTCCATTCCGTCCTTTGCCTTTCCAACGCGAAGGCGCCTACGATTATTCGGTTACCCTGCCATCCGAATGGCTGGTCCCCGGGACCTTGCACTACCGGATCATCCTTCAAAAGGGCAGCCGGCGCAACACCTGGCCCGGAAACTACCCCGGCGATCCATCCGACTGGGACTTTTATCACCCCGACACCTATGATCTGTTCATAGCTCCGCCGGACGCACGGCTGGTCTTATACGATGCCGCGGAGGACAAACAGGTCATGGTCTATCCCGTTTTTCGACGTGGGGTGGACAACCGCCTGGTACCGGCCGGCAGCTCCGGCAGAGAAGTACTGCACCTGGCCGAACACGGCGGGTCTGCGATGAACGCATCACCCGGCGGCGAGGGAAACCTGCTGGGGTTCCAGGTCTGGTATGGAGACCGCATGACCGGAAGGAAAGCCGAACTGGCCGATTTTCACCGTGTCGTCGTGCGCGCCCGGAGCATAGGCGGGCTTCCGGTGAAGGCGAGGCTGACGCTGGTGACAAGGGACGCCATCCCGTTTTCCGGCGAATTGATGCTGCAACCCGAATTCCAGGATGTGGAACTGCCGGTCGAAAGCCTGCGGCAGGACTCGCTGCTGCTCCTTCCGCGACCTTACCCGGGTTTTCTGCCCCTGTGGTTCAGCCCTTCGGGACAACACCAATTTTCTCCGGCGGATGCGGAGCGGCTGCAAATGACCATGACCGTTAGGGAAGGCGGTATGGAGGTGGAGTCCATCTGGATGAAAAAATAACGATCTCCTTATGATAAGAATCTGCCTATCGCTGTTTATCTGCCTGTCGATGATTGACTGTCTTTCTCAACCGGTGGCGGGCGCTTCTCCGCGGGCGCGCATAAACCTGGATGCCGGCTGGAAATTCTCCCTCACCGATACGGTCGGAGCGGACCGGGCTCCTTTCGACGACAGCCGGTGGCGGACCGTCCATTTGCCGCATGACTGGAGCATAGAAGGCGATTTCGATGAAAAAGCGCCTACCGGCGGCGGGGGCGGTTATCTTCCCACGGGCGTCGGCTGGTACCGTAAACATTTTCTCAGCCCGAAGACAGCGGCGGGTGCCAGCGTCTGGATAGAATTCGAAGGAGTCTACCAGAACAGCGATGTGTGGATCAATGGTCATCACCTGGGTCAATATCCCAATGGATATATGAGCTTTTACTATGACCTGACGCCCTGGCTAGGCAAAGGGCAGAATGTTCTTTGTGTGCGCGTGGATAATTCCCTCCAGCCCAATAGCCGTTGGTATTCGGGTTCGGGCATTTACAGACATGTCTGGCTGCATGTTGCCGATCGTCTGCATGTGGCGCAATGGGGCACCTATATCACGACGCCCCGGGCGGACAGGGAGTCGGCGGATGTCGTCGTCAAGACCACCATCGACAACCGCGAGCCGGCGGAGCGGGATGCCATTCTTCGGCTGACCCTTTCCGATACAGCTGGGCAGGTGGTAGGGAGGACGGAATCCCCATTTCATATCGGGGCAGCAGGGGAAAAAGTGGTGGAACAAAAGATAACGGTCAACGCCCCATCGCTCTGGAGCCCCCGCGATCCGCACCTCTACACCCTCCGGACATCGATCGTCAGAGGCAATAAGCCGGTGGATTCGGTGACCGATGTCTTCGGCATCCGCACCATCCATTATGACGCCGACAGCGGCTTTTTACTGAATGGCCGCCGGGTAAAGATGAATGGCGTTTGTCTCCACCAGGACGCGGGATGCCTGGGGTCCGCCGTGCCGATGGCCGTATGGGAGAGCCGGCTCCGGCTGCTGAAGGAAATGGGATGCAATGCTATCCGTACTTCGCACAACCCCGAATCTCCCGAGTTGCTCGATCTCTGTGACCGGATGGGCTTCCTGGTGATGGACGAGCCGTTCGATGAATGGAAAGTTGGAAAAGTAAAATATGGCTACCATAACTATTTCGACAAATGGGCGCAGACCGACCTGACAACCTTTATTCACCGGGACCGGAATCATCCGTCGGTGGTATTGTGGAGCGCGGGTAATGAGATCGGCGAGCAGAAACAAGAGCGGGGAGATACGGTCCTGGCAGCCCTGATCGCTACTTTTCACCGCGAAGACCCGGGCCGGCCGGTCACGACTGCCAATGACGATATCGCCGCGGATAACGGTTCGGCCAGGTTGCCCTTCCTCAGGATGTTGGATATCGTAGGCTATAATTATATGGATCGCTGGCATGAACGCCGCGAGCTGTTCAATAGCCCCGACCGGCAGGATCACCCCGAATGGAAGATGATTGGAACGGAAAGCGTCTCGATACCGGGAGTACGCGGTCAGCCTCCCGGCCTGTCCTCGGTGATCAGGGCCGAGCAGCTGTGGAAATTTGTCTCCCTGCATGATTATATGATCGGGGATTTTATGTGGACAGGTATCGACTACCTCGGAGAAGCGAGATGGCCCAATAAGAATTCCGGTTCGGGGGTCATCGATCTGTGCGGTTTTCCTAAAGACGGATATTATTTTTACCAGAGCCAATGGACGGACAAACCCATGATCCATATTTGCACCGACTGGAATCCGGGCGGCAAAGAGGGGAAGGTGGTTCCATTGATCGTTTTCACCAATTGCGATACGGTGGAGCTGTTGGTCAATGGGAGATCTTTCGGGATCCAATGTCTGCAATTCCCGCGGCCCGGCAATTCGGGCGCGTGGAACAAGTATGATCACTGGCCTGTAGCGATCACGACCGGCGATCTGCACATGGCCTGGACTATACCTTATGAACCCGGTGTCGTCCGAGCGATAGGACGGAAAGGTGGGAAGGTCGTTTGCGAGGAAGAGATCAGGACCACGGGCGCGCCCGCGGCCATCCGGCTGCTGCCCGACAGGAACGTCCTCCGCGCGGACGACCAGGATGTGGTCCAGGTGAAGATCGAAGTGGTCGATAAAGATGGCCATCCCATCCCGGATGCCGCCAACGGCGTGGAGTTATCCGTAGAAGGAGCGGGTAGTTTGATTGGCCTGGACAACGGCGACCCCAGGGACCATACGCCTATGAAAAGCAGCCGGCGGAATGTTTTCCATGGACTGGCGCTTGCCGTGATCCAATCCCGGCTGGCGGGCAGGACGGGCATCATCCGCGTGACCGCCGGCTCGCCCGGCCTGACCGGAGCTACCCTCGAAATCCGCGCGGCAAATCCGTGACGGGATGAACTGCCGTTTTTCGGGATTGAACGGTCCCGTGAAAGGGACATAAACCCGGTACGATGTTCGGCGATTCGATAACAGATACCGTATCTTTACCGGTCAGACAAAACGGGCCGGCACAGCCTGCAGCAATTGAATGAGGTCTTCCTTCGGAACAGCTGGAGGGTTTCGGCAGTTGCCGCCGGTTGCGCGATGGCACCAAATAGTTGTCGGTTGATCGAAAGCTAAAAGTTCTTTAGCCATTCTTTTTGAGGAAGGGTTTCACCAAACGTCTTCCCTGCGACTCGATGACGAGGAAATAGGTCGCGGGTGGCATTGATCCAATCGGTACCGATAAGGTATTCCATCCCTTAAAAAAGGACAGCTGCTGAGAGAAAAGCGATTGCCCCAGCCCGTTGAGGACCGACACCGATGCAGGTCCGGGAGTTTCCGAAACCAGGCTCACCGTGAGATAATTTGTCGCCGGATCAGGATACAGACGGATGGAGCTGCCGTCGGGTCCCGGCTGGCCGGCAACGGCCAGGATGCGCGAATACGACCAGTCTCCGTTGGCATTCT
>Ga0206921_10108_pt1 | contig 25250 bp, 19 predicted proteins | sample Alteio_BWOrgHeat_66_FD_152930 | JGI IMG/M metagenome (GOLD analysis project Ga0206921, IMG submission 152930) | Enriched cells from forest soil in Barre Woods Harvard Forest LTER site, Petersham, Massachusetts, United States -... | ecosystem: Environmental > Terrestrial > Soil > Temperate forest >...
CAATACCGGAATTGACTGTTCCTGGATTGGCGTAGGATTTTCAAATCCTAACTCAGAGATGGCATTAACAATATCATGACGGATTCCCAGTTCAATAAATGGGTTCATGAATTTAAATAACGAATTTGGCAACATCGCCAAATCGGGCGCAAAGGTAGCGCTAATTATTTACAATTCAAAGAAAGGTTTTAGCAAGAGCCAATTGTATGATTACAAGTGACTAAATGGTGATAAATCAATGACAAACAAACGGCCTTATTTGGTCTTTTTAGCTATACCGGCAACCCTGCTGGTGTTATCCTTAACAAAAGTTTCCCAGCCTGAGTAAGCTTTCTTGCTGCTGATCTTCCCGCTTTTGCCAACAGGTACGCGCTGAAAAGAGTGGTAAACTGCAACGGCCAGACCATCTGTCGCATCCAAAAAGTCCGGGGTTTCCTTAAAACCCAGCAGAGTTTGCAGCATGTTGGCCACCTGTTCCTTTGTTGCGTTGCCGTTACCGGTTATGGATTGTTTTATTTTGCGGGGAGCATATTCGGTTATAGTAATATTGCGCGATAATGCCGCCGCCATGCATACACCCTGCGCGCGGCCCAGCTTTAACATTACCTGGATGTTTTTACCATAAAAGGGGGCTTCAATAGCCAGGCAATCGGGGTGATAATTATCAATAAGGGCAACTGTTTTTTCAAATATGCGCTGCAGCTTCAGCATGTGGTCATCTATCTTCTCCATCTTTACCACACCCAGGCTTATCAGTTCCATTTTTGAGCCGACCTCCTTCACTAATCCATAACCCATTACCGCCGTACCAGGGTCGATGCCTAAAATTATCCGCTCTTTTTGGTTGATCTGCTGCATATTTAACTGTCTTGTCATTCTGAGCGATAGCGAAGAATCTTATCGTTTGGTTAGCCGCCTGAAAGTTTCTTCGCTATCGCTCAGAATGACATGTTTTATTGTTGTGACCAGACTTACGAAGTTTTAAAACGGCGTAGCCCTCAATGAGACCATTGAAAACAGACAACACCGAATTAAACTTCGTAAGTCTCTATTCCCTTTATGTCATTGCGAGGAGGCACGACGAAGCAACCTCGTCGCGTTCAATATAGAAGCGACGAGGTTGCCACGCTATCGCTCGCAATGACATGGGGTTAATTTGGCTATAAAGTTAACCATTCCCACGCAGCAAAACCATATATTCCTCTCGGTCAATCATCCTTGCTCCCATTGATTCCAAATGTTCAGTATGTACCTGGCAGTCTATCAGCTTATATAAGCCGCTATTGCATAGCCATATCAGCGCGGTTTTTGAGGCATTGCTAACGCGACTAAACATACTCTCACCACAAAAAACATCACCTACCTGTACGCCATAAAAACCACCTACTAAGTCACCTTGCTCCCATACCTCAACTGAATGTGCATGGCCTTCGGCATGTAGTTGCTGGTAGGCTACTTTCATATCTTCGGTGATCCATGTACCATCTTGCCCTATGCGCTCCGCAACTGAGCAGGCTTCTATCACATCGCTGAAAGCTTTATTCATGGTGATGGTAAACATACCCGACCGCAATACCTGCCGCATACTTTTTGATATTTTCAACTCATCCGGGAAAAGCACAAACCGCTCATGCGGCGAATACCATAGTATAGGCGAATCATCACTATACCAGGGGAAGATGCCATTTTGATAAGCCAGCAGCAGGCGTTTGGTCGACAGGTCGCCGCCTACAGCCAGCAAGCCATCTGCCTCGGCCAAGGCAGGTTCTGGAAATAGTAAACGTTCATCTAGCCTGAATATCATCAGGGCAAATTTACGCCTTCTTGCGTATTACAAGTTTTTTATTCTGCGCTTTGGCAACAGCATCCATGTATTGCTGCATCTCGGTATATTTTGCAGCTGGTATCACCTGGTTTGTTAAATTAAACTTAGCGGTGCTGATCACCTGGTTCTTTGCGGCATCATAGCTGTATTTAACCTCGTAATCACCATATGTAAACTTCAACTGCTGGTTAGTTGGTAAAGTTTCTACCTCAAACCCTGCAGGCAGATCAATAGTGGTTACGCAGGTTTTTATCCTTGGGAAATCAAAGCAATAGTCACTTTTTCTTTTTTCCAAAATAGGCACGGTTGTATTCCAAAGCGCAAAAACGTTTGAATGATAAAACTGCTTATCGCCGGCGGCAATATCATACAGCTTGTCATATTCAAGGTTAAGATCTAACTCCTTAACTCCATTCTTATCATCGCCATATTGAAAATTAAAAACAGAGGGCTGCTTAAGGTCAAGATCAGTTAACAGGTCGTCTTTTTGCTCATCCTGCTTTTTATATCCCATTTGAATGTATTCCTCTCTATACTCACCTGTGCTTAAAATTTTTACCTGTGCTTTTGCACCGCCATCTGCATCAAGCACAACGTGCACCTCGCTGTTAAACTGGTTATCTTCGGCTTTACTCTTAGGTGTATTAACCAACTTACCACCATCTTCTGTAATCAGCAGCGCGTTACGGTTTTCAGTAAATGGCCCCGGCTGGCCAAATTGCCTGGTAGTCATGGTGCAATCAAGCCAGGTAGTATCATTTTTAAACGGGATACACAAAATTTCATGGTTAAACTGGTTTTTCGGGAAAGCAGGATCTGATGATAGTCCGTTAAAACCAGCATATACCACCGCCCAATAAGATGGGATATTTACAGCCTTTAGCAAGGCATACATATAATTGGCCAGCGCTTTACAATCACCATACTTTTTGGTATCCACAAAATTGGCATCAAACGGTTTCCAGCCCCCAATCCCTAGCTGTACACTTACATAGCGTGTATTTTGTTGTAGATACTGATATAAAAACTTCGCTTTCTCCTTATCCGTTTTAATGGTATCTGTCATTTTTCTTATTTCAGCTACGCGTTGCGGGTTCAGCGTGCAAACATCCTTATTTAAGCCATATACCCATTTCCCATAATCCTGCCAGGTACTTATATTGCCCGGATAACCATCGCAATTAAAAGCACTTGTGCCAAATGAAACGAAGGGAATTACTGAGGTCATTAAAACATTCTCCTCCTTCTTAATGGCCTTTAAATTTTTCACCTGCCAGGTGTAGGTATCATAATCATCCGCTTTGCCTTTCTCAACGTTAAGTTTAATGTTAGTGTATTTATACCTGAAGCCTATGGCCGGTTTAGCCAGCACCTTATACGTTTCATTTTGTACCGCTTGCTCTATATTTTGTATATCCCAATTATCAAGGCTTATAAAACTACTTATATCCTCTTCATACTCCACCTCAATTGTTGCCGGGTAGCTTGCAACAGTATGTTTAAGATCAAGGTAACGCTCATCATTGGCCACATCCCAGCCACCTACGAGTGCATAATCATAGAAGTCGCTTTTGTGATACTTTTTTACCTGCACCCCATTAGCATCATAAGCACGAACATCTATAAAACTATAAGTATCATACTTTTTATTATAGGTGTATCTTATGTTAGCTTCTCCATCACCTTTTTCATTCAAAATAGTAATCAGACTATGGTGTTTAACTACTGCTTCACCCGGCCCTTTTATGGTTACTTCGTCAGTTGAATAGCGTACAATTGAATTAGCATCCTCTTTTAAAGAATCGGGTATACCGGCAGCAGTATAAAACTCCTTCGGAATAACATCCTGGCAATGGCCCTTAGTGACAACAACACCCGCTAAAACAATTGTTAATAACAAGCCATTTAAAAATTTATACATAACAGTAATTATCAGGATTTTTTAAGCACTATTTGTTCATTCAGCATTTCATACATTTTCTTAAAAAACTCATGAAAATCGGCATAATTCTCTTTAAAATAGATGCTCTTTTTATAGCTTATGGTATAGCGCACAGCTATGGTGCCATCCTGTTCAGCTATAAAGCGCCTGAAGCTAATTCCGTTATCAGGCGTGGTCATGCTGATGTTTTTAGGCAAGGCATCAACCTTATAACCTGCAGGCACTTTATACATGCCATTAAGCGTAAGATTATCCAGGTAGCCAAAATCAATATCAGTGGTGCGCGTATCGCTTAAAAATGGGTTTTTATGTAAGGATGTAAACAGGTTTGGATTAAAATAAATGTAATTTTCATCAGAGCCCGCAAGGTCAAGATTAAAATTAATGCTCTGCATCAATGGCAAGGTATCTACATCCATATTATCCATTTTAAGTGATGCTATTTTTAAATTATTATCATCATCCCTTAAATAGTCGATGTATTTTTTCTCACCATCTGTTTTATAGCGTTTGATGCCCTCTATACGGCCATAGCTATAACTGCTTAATTGCGCTGTGCCATTTACTTTCCCATCAGGTTTTATATCGGCAGTTATAAATATCGATCTGCGTACAGGGGCTTGTTTATCCAGGAAAACCAGTTCATAATCTTTCAGATCGCTGTTTACATATAAGCCCGATGAATTAAGAAGATTATAAGGAATTTCATTATACATATTATACTTGCTACTGGCATCAAGTATGTAACTTTTAGTACTGTCAACAGGTATATATACTACAGCACGGTTAAATTGGTATACATAAGAGAAAACCGGGTTTACCTTGCCGTGTTTACGCGTACTTACAACCATTGGCAAGGCCTTAACGCCCGACTTTTTAAGCAAATGGTATAGTATTAGGTTAATTTCGGTTGAATTACCTGTTTTGCTATCCCAGGCTTTACAAGTGCCATCATTGGTATACCAATCATCCTCTTCGTTCCACTTCATATCATTTTGAACTTCTTTAAAAAGATAGGCTATCTTTTCATCGTCAGTTTTAATAGCTTTGGCCTTGTCAATTATCGCGTCCTCATTAGTTAATTTTCTTTTAAACTGACCGCCAAAATCCTCGTTTGTACTAAGCTTTTCACCAACTTTTGCCCACGTTTCAGAAAAATTCTGAACAAACCCATAGGGTGGCCTGAATGATGTGAGGTTAAAGAGCACGCATTCAAGATTATCATTTCTTGAGCTCATATAGGGCTCATCACGCAGGGCCGGTTCATTAACCAGCACCCTGTCTTCTATTGTCGATGTGTAGGAGATTGGGCTATGATCAATCGTTATGCTCCCAGTACCATTGGTGCTGGTACGTTTTGTATACATAGAGTGCATATGTGTTTGCGTTGAGAAGAAAAACCATTCAGGAATATTAGTCATATATTCTCCATACCTGATGGGTACATTGTCCTGAAAATACCATGTAGGTATATTTTCAGCCGATGCTGTATTAAAGGTATACTTATACTCAATAATTGAACCTGCCTTAACGTTAGGCATAGTAAAGGTTATAACACTCCTGTACTTATCAACTGTTTGTTTGTATATCAGTTTCTTATCCAGTTTGGTAATTTCCTGTTTGCCATCAACCATGTTTATAGTCTCGGCCTGTATGCCTGTAATATATTCGTAGTTATCAATTGAATAATATTCTATCCTGACGTTTGCCTTGTCTTTTCCTTCATCATTAAAAATCTTAATACGTTCATGGTAATCCATAATAATATTAAGATTCTGATCATAATACTGGTCACCTTTGCGGATCAGGATCTCGGCATTGGCATCTTTGTCAAAGTCGCAGCTTTTCATCTCCAGGTCTGCGTTACTAACCTTGCCGTAGGGCTCATAAACAGGAGTAACTTGCTGGGCTTTAACGGTAATAGTAGTAAGCGCGAATAACGCAATTAGAGTAAAATTTTTATTCATTGGATAAGGTTTAATCGGTATAAATATAATAATTTTAAGATCTCTTCAATACAATTTGCTCATTCAGCATTTCAAACATTTTTTTGTAGAACTGGTATAATCCCCGATATTCTTCTTTGGTGTAGCGGGTCCTTTTTCTGGATATAATATAGCGCACCAATACCTTCCCGTCCTGTTCACCTACAATCCTTTTAAAACTCAGGCCTTTGTCCTCTGTACTTATTATCTGGTTTTGTGGCAAAACATCAACTTTGTAACCATCTGGTATTTTGTACACACCGCTTATGTAAACATTATTTTTGAAAATAAAATCAATATTACTATACCTGTCTTCGCTTAAAAATGGGTTAGTGCCAAATGAGGTAAACAAATTAGGATTAAAATAAATGTAGTTACCATCAGAGGCTGATAAATTAAGATCGAAGTTAATATGCTGCTCTAATGACAATGTATCACTAAGCTGATTTTCCAGTTTAAGCGATGATATTTTCAGGTTGTTATCAGCATCAGTAAGGTTATCGATATATTTCTTCTCGCCCAGGTCGTCATATAATTTCAGGCTGTTCACCCTGTTATAACCATTGCTTACTATTTCTGCCGTTCCGCTCATTTTACCTTCTGGTTTTATATCGGCATTTACAAAAACCAATTGCGCTGATGCGGTATCGCATTGTATATTAAACAATATATTATTACCTGTTTTAGGGGCTACCAAAAAGCCATATGAGCTCAATAATTCATAAGGTATTTGGTTATACATGCTATATTTACCTGTGGCATCAAGTATATAATGTTTCGTGCTATCCCGCTGTATATAAACCACTACCTTATTAAACCGCGCCAGATCAGGATAGTCTGGGTCAATAATACCATTATCGGGGGTACTTACAACCATTGGGTATGCTGTTATACCTGCCTTTACCAGTAAATGGTATAATATCAGGTTAATTTCAGCAGAATTTCCTGTCTTTTTATCCCAGGCCTTTTGCACACCTGCATTAGTAAACCAACGATCTTTTTTATCCCATACGATCCGGTTTTTAACTATATTAAAAATAGAATCTACCTTAAGCTTTTGGCTCTTAACGGAATCTACCTTTGCCAGTATTGCTTGTTCATTGCTTAACTTTTGGCCCAGTTGTTTACCAAAGTCATCATCATATATCAGCTCCCTACTAATTGCTGGCCAAAGAAAGCTGTAGGGTTTAAATTGAGCCCTTTGCAGGTTGTCTTCAATAGGGGTCATATAAGGCTCTACTTTAAATGAATGTATATTTGATAGCGCCCGCACTGTTCGATGGCCTCTGAAAGTCACATCCTCATCAATTTTCTTCGAGAAATCCTGACTTACCTTAAAGACTGTAGTAATACGATCTTCTTTAGCTATTGTAATATCAAGTTCCGAGTAGCGTGTTGGAATTTCTGATTGAAACTCCCAGGCCGGTAAAAGAAATGAACGTATTGTCCATTTATATTTCAGTTCAATAATAGAACCGGGCTTTACGCCCGGGAATGTAAAGACCAGCGACCGGTGGTATTTGTTAATCTTTTCCTTATAAATGAGTTTATCATCAACTGGGATATATTCTATAGTGTTGCCGTTAAGATTTATTGTCTCAGCCTCAACACCGTGCATACCGTCAATATAGGGTATGTTTATATTGGCCTGATCCTTCCCTTTGTCATTAAATATCTTGATCCTTTTATGGCGTATAAAAGTGATCTCGCCATAGGGGTCAAATGATACTTCAGCCTTATCAAAAAGCACCATGGCATTGGCATCCTTTTCAAAATCACAGCTTTTGAGTTCAAGGTCGGCAGTATCTACCTTGCCATATGGCTGGCCTTCCTTTACCGGCAGGCTTTCCTTTTTTAACTGACTTTCTTTTGTTGATATAGTTTGTGATGGTGCTTTAGGGGTTTGCGCCTTAACAAACAATGTAAATATACTTAGCGCTAACAGCGCAAAAATCTTGTTCATTGTGAGGTTTAATCGGCACTAATATAATAAAGTTGATAGGATATGCTGAAGAAAATCTCACCTGCCGTAAATAAATATAACTATTAGTAATACACCATGTTAAACCAATTGCAGTCATTGCAGTCATACAGCGGCATGGATAACATTAAGCCAATAAAACACCTGTTTACAAGGGCAGCATTCGGAATGCGGTTTGAAGACATAAACGATGACCAGCACCTGACTGCCAAAGGTGCAGTTAAACAGTTGTTTAAAACATCCGACACCAACGATCCAATTGATATAATTAAGGATACTACGGATTATACCATGCTGATGAAAGGTGATGTTGGCGCCAAAAAAATGTTTTTGCAGGAGCAACGCCAGCAGGAAAAGGACCTTAACCTGGCCTGGATTGATAAAATGAGTAAAACCGATGCCCAGCTATGTGAAAAGATGACCTTGTTTTGGCATAACCATTTTGCCTGCCGTAGCAACCGTGCGTCATTCGTTCAACAACTGAATAACATACAGCGCAGCAATGCACTCGGCAATTTCCGCACTATGGTGATGGAGGTATCCAAATCGCCGGCCATGCTGCAGTTTTTAAATAATCAGCAAAACCAAAAAGGGCACCCTAATGAAAACTTTGCCCGCGAGCTGATGGAGCTGTTTACTATTGGCCGGGGTAATTATACCGAGCATGATGTTAAGGAATCGGCACGTGCATTTACAGGTTGGGGTTTTAACAAGGATGGAGAATTTAAAATGCGCCCCTTCGTGCATGACGACGGACAAAAAACCTTTATGGGCAAAACAGGCAACTTTCAGGGTGATGATATTATTAATGCCCTGCTCGAAAGGAAAGAAACCGCATACTTCATCAGCAATAAGCTTTATAAATACATGGTAAATGAAACACCCGACCCAGCACACGTTAGCGCTATGGCCGATGTTTTTTACAATGCTAATTATGAAATAAAACCCCTGCTGGAATATGTTTTTACTGCCGTTTGGTTTTATGATGATAAAAATACGGGAAACCTTATTAAATCGCCGATTGAACTGTTGGTGGGTTTAAACAGGCAATTTTACATCACCTATCAAAAGCCCGAGGTTTTGTTATTATTTGAGCGTGCTTTGGGCCAGGTATTATTTTACCCGCCGAACGTTGCAGGCTGGCCGGGCGGCAGAAACTGGATAGACAGTTCATCACTCATGTACCGCATAAAAATACCATCGACCCTGCTAAACGGCGGTGTAATTGATTTTACCGGCAAAGCCGATCCGGAAGATGAAGCTTATATTGCTACACTGCATAATCAGCAACAAGCAGTAGCCACCAAAGTACAGACCCAACCCGATTGGGACAAGTTTTTAAATAGCATACCAAAGGACGCATCAAAAATGGCAATAGCCCAGTTTATGCTGGCACCTAAATTGAATAATACTTTAATAAATACAGTAACACAGGCAACAGATATTAAACAAATGGTAATTGAGCTGGTCTCAACACCAGAATATCAGCTTTGCTAATGCCAAATAATAAATGGAGATTTATTAACCACCAGTTAAACTAATTTAGTTTTATATAGTCCTATTTAAAAGCATACAGGATGAGTAACGCAAGAAATATCAAACACTTATATGCCAGGGCTGGCTTTGGCATCCGCTTTGAAGACTTGCACGACCATGAAAACTGGTCGATAAATAAGGCTGTCAGAAAACTTTTTAAGGCTTCCGCCGATATTCATCCCATAACTATACTAACTGAAAATATTGACCTGCGCCCGCAGGCTAATAAAACCGACGAAGAAAAAATCAGGATACAGGAAGAAAGAAATACGCAGGATAAAGCGCTTAACCTGGCATGGATAACTCAGTTAAGCACTACCGATGGCCAGCTAAGGGAGAAGATGACCCTTTTTTGGCATAATCATTTTGCCTGTAATATTGGTAACGCTTATTATGAACAGCAGCTTAATAATATTGAGCGTGAAAATGCGCTGGGCAATTTTAAAACCATGTTATTGCAGGTTTCGCAAAGCCCGGGAATGCTGCAGTTTTTAAATGGAGCTTTTCACTATTGGCAGGGGTAATTATACCGAGCACGATGTAAAAGAATCGGCGCGCGCATTTACAGGGTGGGCTTATGATGGTAAAACGGGAGATTACAATTTCAGGCCAAAAGTGCATGATGATGGGCCAAAAACATTTATGGGCCAAACCGGCAATTTCTGTGGTGAGGATATCATAGAGATCATTTTCTCCCATAAAAAGACCGCCGAATTCATCAGCACGAAGCTATACCGATATCTGGTAAATGATGTGCCTGATGCTGAACATATCAGTCAGATGGCTAATGTGTTTTATAAATCAAACTACGAGATAAAGCCCTTACTTGAATTTGTATTTCAATCCAACTGGTTTTATGACGATAAAAATATTGGCAACCTGGTAAAATCGCCCGTTGAATTTTTAACAGGGTTGAACAGGCAATTTTATATTACCTACCAAAACCCTGATGTTTTGATGCAGTTTCAGCGTACACTGGGGCAATTGTTATTTCGCCCGCCAAATGTAGCCGGCTGGCCGGGTGGCAAAAGCTGGATCGACAGTTCATCGCTGATGTACCGGATGAAAATGCCATCCATTATTTTAAATGCAGGTGTAATTGATTTTACCGGCAAAACTGATCCCGGTGATGAAGCTTACCTGGCATCGGTACGCAAACAGCAAATGAATGTAATAAAAAGAGTACAGGCACAGCCCAACTGGGATAAGTTTTTAAAAGAAATACCCGACGATACATCAAAAATACAAATAGCAGAATTTATGCTGGAGCTCAAATTAAACCAGGCAGTTATTGCCGAAGTAAACCAGGCTGCAGATATTAAGGATACGATAATACAAATAGTTTCAACACCAGAATACCAGCTTTGCTAGAGCTAATTAGTGATTGAGTGAATTAGTGATTTACTGAATTATTGAAAAGCAAATTAATTAAAACAGGAAGAGGCTAATTAGTGATTGAGTGAATTAGTGATTACTGAATTATTGAAAAGCAAATTAGTTAAATAAAAGGAACAGGATTAGAAGATAAGGTAATCACTCATTCACTAATCCACTCAATCACTAATTAAAATGAAAAGAAGAAGTTTTTTAAAGAGTAGTGCAATAGTATCGGGCGCATTTATGATGCCAGCTTTTCTGAAGCCTTTGGAAGCTATGGCCATGAGTGAGATCAGCGGGTATAAAAACCTGGTGATCATACAGCTTTCAGGCGGCAATGATGGGCTTAATACCATTATACCGTACGGTAATGATATCTATTATCAAAAGCGGAATACCATCGCCATAAATAAAACAGATATTGTTACCCTGAATGATATGCAGGGCCTTAACCCTAACCTATCAGCTTTAAAAGAAATTTATGACCAGGGCTGGATGAACATCATCAACTCGGTAGGTTACCCAAATCCCGACCGCTCCCATTTTCGGTCAATGGATATATGGCAAACCGGCAGCGATGCCAACCAGTTCTTAACCACAGGCTGGATAGGCCGCTATCTTGATTCAAACTGCCAGAATTCCTATTCGGCTATTGAAGTTGATGATACGCTTTCATTAGCCATGAAAGGCGCCAAAATGAAAGGCATAGCCGTACAGGACCCCAACAAACTGTACCAAACCACCCGTGAACCCTTTTTTAAGGACCTTGTACACGACCATAACAACGCTGATTTGAACGAGGACAATCTGGGCTATCTATATAAAACCATGATAGAAACCTATTCATCGGCTGATTATATTCAAAACACCTCTAAAACTTATAAAGTAACTGCCGATTATCCAGCTACACCCTTTGCCAACCAGCTTAAAACGGTATCAAAATTTATAAACTCGGGGCTGAAGACCAGGGTTTATTATGTGTCGCTAAGCGGTTTTGATACGCATGTTGGTCAGCAAAATCAACAGGGCAGGCAGTTAAAAATTTATGGCGATGGCGTTGCCGCCTTTATAAAAGACCTTAAACAAAGCGGCAAGCTTGACGATACCCTGGTAATGACATTCTCTGAATTTGGCCGCCGTGTTGAGCAAAATGCCAGCAACGGTACCGACCACGGTACAGCAAACAATATCCTTATTTACGGTGGTAAGCTTAAAAAGCCCGGCATCTATAATGAAGCCCCCGATTTAGCTACGCTGGATAACGGCGACTTAAAATACCAAATAGATTTCAGGGATGTTTATGCCACACTTTTAGATAAGTGGCTCAATGTGAACAACAGCCAGATACTTACACGCAACTTTGCCGGCCTAAATTTTGTTTAGTGTAGCATTGTAATAAATCATTTACGTAATAGGGGTAATTAACATATTAATATTACTTTAGCCTCACCTACTTTAGTTTGGTTTTGTAAACCCGGTGTAATTAAAACAAAAAGGATCAATACTGGTCTGCTTTTTGAGTATATTTATAATTAAACCAGTATTAAACCGTTTGCATAACCAATAGTCTATGACTATATAAAGCTAAATTATTAGGTACCGGCTTTACGTTAATTCTTTATTATCATGAAAAGTATATATAAATATCTATCAGCTACTGCTTTAAGCGGTATCTTATGCATCGCATTAGCCATGCCTGCCAGTGCACAGCACGATCATTCAGGTGGTGGTGGCGGCGGTGGTGGTCGTCCTGCCGGTGGCGGGGGCGGCGGCGGTGGTCATGTATCTGTTGCACCTTCTGCACCAAGATCATCATCTGCGCCACGCAGCTATAGCACACCATCAACACGCACAAATAATGCTAACACAGCCGGGCACAGTAATTACGCACAGCGCCCTAATACAAATACACAAAGAAGCATTATTGCCAGGCCAAACTATTCCGGCCATGTAGGTGTTCCGGCACGTACTGGTGTAACTGCATACCGTACTTACCCAGGCTCTGTTTATGGCCACAACCATGTTATTGCAGGTTATCGTGGCGGATATTTACCGGGCAATACTGCTTACCACTATAACCATGGCTATTATGGCTCCTACTACGCCCCAAGGTTAGGCTTTAGCATAGGCTATTTACCATATGGTTATTACCCTTTCTACTTTGGTGATTACCAATATTTTTACAGCGGTGGTTTGTTCTATCAATATAATAATGACCAGTACACTGTTGTTGAACCGCCTGTTGGTGCTGAGGTAACTACTTTACCATCAAACGCACAGTCAATTGTGATCAACGGTCAGCAATATTACGAGGCTGATGGTGTTTATTATGAGCCCATCACTAAGGATGATGGCACATTAAGCTACCAGGTTGCCGGTAAAGATGGTGAATTAACCACTGATGATAGCGGCGGCGATGTTAACAATGCCCCTGCCGCACCGCAGATAGGTGATATTGTTACCCAATTACCTCCAAACTGCAGAAAGATAAATATCAATGGCGATAAGCTTTATATTTCGCCTGATGGTGTTTACTTCAAGGTTTTGGTAGATCCCAATGGAAACAAAACCTATAAAATTGTAGGCCTGCCTGATCAGGACGATCAGGGTCAAAACCAGGGCGATCCAAACGGTAATTAATACCGGGATTATATAAATGACATTAAAAAGGGTGATGCTAAAAATAGCATCACCCTTTTTCGTTTTTACTTATCATTACAGTTAAACCCTTGTTATCCATAGCGATGGGTTTGAAACCCATCGCTATACAAAATACATACAAAACCCATTAATTATCAGTACATTTACTGAAATTTATACGCCTTATGATCTTGTTTTCAAGAAGAAATCTGCATTATTCCGATTACAAGTGGAGCGTTTACCCGCATAATGATCCGCACGTAAACGGGAAACCCGATGGCACCTCTTTTAACCGCGAAGAAGGCAATGAAATGGTATACCTTGTAAACAGGCTCATGATACTTTGGGACTACCGCTTCTCAAACACTGGCAATAAAATAGAAAAGCTTATTCATGATAAATTACCCGCTGATATCCTGGTGCAGGAAGAAGTGCAAAAATGGGTAAAAAGCAACCTGAAATTTTAAATTTACAGCTTTCTCATACTACTTCCCGAAAACAATATTACTTTCGCAGCATCTTCCGGCAATTAAATGATTATTGTTGTTTATACACTTATAATTATTAATATTGTACTTTTGCAATTCCTATGTAAAAAGCAGGAGACGACCTCATATTAAAAAACAAATTGGCTATAAATCTTATTCATTATAGTGTTTATTTGCCTTGCGATAAATAACATATAAATTAACATTTATTTATTATTAAAAATATGATATTTGTATACCAACAGGGGTAATCCTGCTGTATATTCCTTGAACTCACATCTTAATGAAAAATTCTTCTGCGCAATTACAGGTTCTTTCCATCGATATCGGAGGCTCGCACATAAAAGCTACTATTTTAAATAGTGAAGGTAAATTACAAATGGCTTATGAAAAGATAGTAACGCCAATGCCCTCTACGCCTGAAAATATGATGGAAGCAATAAAAATCCTCATCAAAAATTTCCCCGAATACACCAATATATCAGTTGGTTTCCCCGGCTACGTTAAAAATGGCGTAATTAAAACTGCACCAAACCTGGGCAACGAGGCCTGGAAAGATTTTGACCTGAGTAAAAAGCTCGAAACAGAACTAGGCAAACCCGCCAAAGTTGTTAATGATGCCGATATGCAGGGCCTTGGCGTAGTTACCGGCAAAGGCTTTGAAATGGTGCTTACACTGGGTACCGGTTTTGGCACAGCCTTATTAATGGATGGCCATTTATTGCCGCACCTGGAGATAGCACATCACCCCATCAGTAAAAAAGAAAAGAAAACGGTTACTTACGACGACTACATCGGCGAGCGTGCCCTTGAAGCAGAAGGTAAAAAGAAATGGAACGAGCGTATGCAAAAAGTTTTTGAAGTTTTGAAAACAGTATTCAATTACGACACTTTGTATATAGGTGGCGGCAATGCTGATAAGCTTACCTTCCCATTGGATAAAAATATGAAGATCGTTACAAATGAAGACGGGATAAAAGGCGGGGCCAGGCTATGGACGATGAATGAAGAACCCATAACAGAAACGTTGTCGGCAGCAACAAGATAAGTCACCTAATCAAATACATTATACTATAAGTTTAATAAAATGGATACAATCGCAATCCCAAGCATCGAAGAACTTGGAATAAACACCGTTCGGATTTTATCAGCAGACGCTGTACAGAAAGCAAATTCAGGTCACCCTGGTACAGCCATGGCACTTGCGCCAATGGGCCATGTACTTTGGTCAAAGGTTTTAAATTACAACCCTAAAAACCCGCATTGGGCTAACCGCGACAGGTTTATCCTTTCATGCGGCCACGCTTGTATTTTACAGTACAGTTTTTTATACCTAACCGGTTACGATCTGACTTTAAATGATATCGAAGATTTCCGCCAGTTAAACAGCAAAACTGCTGGTCACCCTGAGTACGGCCTGTGCCCTGGTATTGATGTTACTACCGGTCCGCTTGGTCAGGGCTTTGCAAATGGTGTTGGTTTCGCTATCGCTCAAAAACATTTGGCAGCACGTTACAACAAACCGAACTTCGATATTTTTGATTATAGTGTATATGCTATAGTTAGTGATGGTGATATGATGGAAGGTGTAACTTCTGAAGCTGCTTCATTAGCAGGCCACCTGGAGTTAGGCAACATCATTTATTTGTACGATAACAATCACATCTCGATAGAAGGTTCTACAGACATTACCTTTAACGAAGATGTAAGCGCACGTTTCCGCGCATATGGCTGGCATGTACAGGATGTTACTGATGTTAACGATGTTCACGCTTTAGAGCTGGCTATAACCAATGCCAGGGCCGAAAAACAAAAACCATCGTTAATAAACGTACGTTCATTGATCGCTTATGGCAGCCCTAACAAATCAGGTACTGCAGGTTCACATGGCGCGCCACTTGGAGCCGACGAAATTAAACTGGTTAAAGAATTCTTTGGCTTCGATCCTAACATATCATTCAACGTACCTGCTGAAGTTTTAGATTTCTACCACAAAGCTGGCGAAAAAGGTATCGCTAAAGAAGATAAATGGAATAAACTATTTGCTGATTATAAGGCACAATACCCTGAACTGGCTGCAGAATACGAAACAGCAGTTAAAGGTGAGTTACCTAAAGGCTGGGCAGATTCATTGCCTGTATTTAAGGCATCTGACCCTAAAGTGGCAACACGTGTGGCATCAGGTAAAGCTTTAAATGCTCTTGCCGATAAAATACCTTATCTACTTGGTGGTGCTGCCGATCTGGCCCCATCAACTGAAACCAACTTAAAGAATTTCGATTCATTTACATCTGAAAACAGGGCTGGCCGTAACTTCCACTTCGGTATCCGCGAGCATGCAATGGGTTCAGCTTTAAATGGTATGGCTTTAACAGCAGGCGTTATTCCTTTCGGTGCAACATTCCTGATGTTCTCTGAATACATGCGCCCGCCGATCCGTTTGGCATCCATTATGAAGATCAGCCCGATATTCGTTTATACACATGACAGTATTGGCTTAGGCGAGGATGGTACAACTCACCAACCGGTTGAGCAATTAGCCTCACTGCGTTCAATACCACGTATCACCGTTATACGCCCTGCTGATGCGAACGAAACCGTACAGGCATGGAAAGTAGCTGTTGAGCACAAAGGTGGCCCGGTTGTATTGGTATTCACCCGCCAGGGCTTACCTATACTGGACCAGGATAAATACGGCAAAGCAACAAACCTTGCAAAAGGCGCTTATGTATTATCTGAAGCCAGCAAAAACCCTGACCTGATATTAATAGCAACAGGCTCAGAAGTTTCTTTAATTATGGAAGCACAGGCTAAGTTGGAAGCAGAAGGTATCTCAACACGTGTGGTAAGTATGCCATCATGGGAATTATTTGAGAAACAGGATGCTGCTTACAAAGAGTCGGTATTCCCTAAAGCATACAGAAAACGTTTAGCTGTTGAAATGGCATCCCCAATGGGCTGGCATAAATATACTACCGACGAAGGCGATATGTTAGGTATGGAAACATTCGGCGAATCAGCTCCGGCAGATGACCTGTACAAACACTTCGGCTTTACAGTTGATAACGTAGTAAAAAGAGCGAAAGCATTATTATAGTTGAGTATCAAGTAGCAAGTATCAGGTAGCAAGACAACTTCACCCTGATATTTGCTACTGTCTATATAAAAAGGTCCTGATACTTGATACTAAATACCTGATACTAAAAAATGATTTGGCAAAGCGATCTTCTAAAAAATCTGGCTTGGAGTGATACCATCATCAACCTTGAAGGCAAACAAAAGGTTGCCGATATAATAACAGCAAAGGTTAAGGATGGCGATACATTGGGCGTGGGTTCGGGTTCAACAGTTTATGTGGCTTTATTAGCCATTGCAAAAAGGATAAAGGAAGAGCAGCTGACTATAAAAGCAATTCCAACCTCTATCGAAATTTCGCTGTTTTGCAGTAAACTGGGCATACCTTTAACTACCCTGTACGAAAACAAACCCGACTGGCTGTTTGATGGCGCCGATGAAGTTGACCCTAACCGCAGCTTAATAAAAGGGAGGGGCGGGGCAATGTTTAAGGAGAAATTACTGATTAGCTCCAGTCCTGTTAATTATATTATTATTGATGATAGTAAACAGGTAAAAAAAATAGGAACGAATTTCCCTGTACCCATAGAGGTTTTTCCGGCTGCTTTACTGCATGTGGAAGATGAACTAAGAAAGATAGGAGCAAATAGTTTACTGATAAGGCCAGCAAAAGGCAAGGATGGCCCCATTATTACTGAAAACGGTAATATGGTGCTCGACGCGCATTTTGATGATATTGATGATGAAATGGAGATCAAAATAAAATCAATAACAGGCGTAATTGAAAGCGGACTGTTTATAAATTATAATGTGGACATATTAATGGCATAATAATTACGGTGTAATGATACGTTAGCTTCAATACAACTGTAGATTTGCCCAACATCTAAACAAAAAAGAATAATTAAATATTAAAATAATGGCAACCAATAAAGTAAAACAAATACACAGCTTTGGCCAAAGCATATGGCTGGATTTTATAGATCGTGAAATAATTTCATCAGGTAAATTAAAAAAACTGATTGACGAAGAAGGTATCAGAGGTGTAACCTCAAACCCGGCGATCTTCGAAAAAGCCATCACCAGCAGTTCTGATTATGATGCCGATATCACTGAACTGGCCAAAACTACCGAAAGCAACGAAGAGATCTTCTTCGGCCTGGCCGTAAGCGACATTCAAAAAGCTACTGCTTTGTTTGATGGCGTTTATAACGAGGGTACTGTAGGTGAAGATGGGTATGTAAGCTTAGAAGTATCTCCGTTTTTAGCTTTAGATACTGAAAAAACTGCTAAACAAGCTGTTGAACTTTGGCAAAAAGTTGACCGTAAAAACGTGATGATCAAAATCCCGGGTACAAAACCAGGTTTAGAGGCCATTCGCCAGTCGATTGCTAAAGGCATCAACATTAACGTTACCCTGCTTTTTGGTTTGCCACGTTACAAAGAAGTTACCGAAGCTTATATCTCAGGTTTGGAAGATCATTTGGCAGCAGGTCACTCTATCAGCCATATCTCATCAGTAGCAAGTTTCTTCCTGAGCCGTATTGACGTTTTGGTTGATCCATTATTAGACGAAAAAGGCTTAGGCGATCTGAAAGGCGAAGTTGCTATCGCGTCAGCTAAAAAAGCTTACGAAATTTATAAAGAAGTGTTCAGCGGCGAGCGTTGGGAAAAATTAGCTGCCAAAGGCGCAAAACCACAGCGTTTACTTTGGGCAAGCACCAGCAGCAAAAACCCTGCATTTAAAGATACCAAATATGTTGAGGCCCTTATCGGTCCGGATACTGTTGATACCGTTCCATGGGAAACTGTTATAGCATTTGCTGATCATGGTATTGCTGCCAATACTTTAGAGCAAGGTTTGGATAAAGCTACCGAAACATTGGAAAGACTTAAAGCAGCAGGTATTGATCTTGATGCGCTTACCCAGCAATTAGAAGATGAAGGCATTGAGAAATTCAACAAACCTTTCGAAAAACTATTGCAAGCTATAGAAGATCAAAAAAACAAAAAATAAGCTTTGGAAACATTAGCCGTAAAATTCCTGTTTTTTGACATTGGCGGCATTTTGCTAACCAATGGCTGGGGTCACGAATCCCGCGAGGAAGCAGCAAGAAAGTTCGGGTTGGATTATGCCGAGGTTAAAGAGCTGCACACATTTATTTTTAATGTGTACGAAGCCAGTGGCGTTGACCTGGATGAATACCTCGATACCGTAGTCTTTAACCATCCCCGCGATTTTACACGCGAGGATTTCAAGAACTTCATGTTTGAGCAGTCGAAAGAATTGCCCGATATGCTGGCCTGGTTAAAGGAATGGCGTAAGAACTGTGGTTTCAGGATCATAGCTATCAACAATGAAGGCAAGGAGCTGAATGATTACCGCATCAAAAAATTCAAACTACACGAAGTATTTGATGCCTTTGTATCATCATGCGAAGTAGGCATCCGCAAACCCGACCCGGCCATTTTTAAACTGGCTATGGGCATTGCCATGGCACAGCCACAGGAAAGCGTGTATTTTGATGACCGGAAAATGTTCGCGTTAGCCGCCAAAAAACTAGGTATGCGCGCCTACCAGCATACCAGCTTTGCAACCACAAAAAAAATACTGGAAGATTTAAAAAAAGAAAACCTCAAATAACATGAGCGAAACAACAGATAAATACAGTTTTGGCATGATCGGCCTTGGTACCATGGGCCGCAACCTGCTATTAAATATGGGTGATCATGGTGTTAAAGGCGCCGGTTTTGATAAGGATGCCTCAAAAGGCGCTTTATTGGAGCAAGAAAGCAAACATGGCAACCTTAAAGGTTTTAGCGATGTAAAGGCATTTACTGAAAGCCTGAGCAGCCCAAAAGCTATTATGATGCTGGTACCCGCCGGTAAAATTGTTGACGATGTAATTGCAGAATTACTGCCCCTGCTTGATAAAGGCGATATATTAATTGATGGCGGCAACTCGCACTTTACTGATACCAACCGCCGTGTTGAGGAGCTGGAAGCACTGGGCTTTCATTTCTTTGGTATGGGTATATCAGGTGGTGAAGAAGGTGCACGCCGCGGCCCGAGCATGATGCCGGGTGGCGATAAGGAAGCCTACAATGTAATGAAACCTATACTGGAATCTATCGCCGCTAAGGTTGATGGTGCTCCATGCGTTACTTATATTGGCCCTGGCGCATCAGGCCACTTTGTTAAAATGGTGCACAATGGTATTGAGTACGGTATCATGCAGTTAATTGCTGAAACCTATGAAATATTAAAAACAGGTTTAAAACTTGATAACGAAGCCATCCGCAAAGTGTTCCTAAAATGGAACGAAGGCCGTTTAAAATCATTTTTACTTGAAATAACCAAGGATATCTTCGCTTACAAAGCTCCCGGAACTGATCATTTATTGTTAGATGATATTAAGGACGAAGCAAAAGCTAAAGGTACCGGCAAATGGACCTCGCAAGTAGCAATGGACCTGCAGGCACCTATCCCTACTATAGACACAGCAGTATCCATGCGCGATCTTTCAAAATATAAAGAAACTCGTTTGGAAGCAGCCAAAGTTTATAGCAAGGAAGCTCCGGCATTGGATGTTAACACTGATGAGTTTTTAGAAGCAGTGGAACAAGCCTACTACTTCAGCATGGTAATTACTTATGCGCAAGGTATGTTTTTGCTGGCAAATGCATCAAAAGAATATAACTACGACCTGCATTTAGGCGAGATCGCTAAAATATGGCGTGGTGGCTGTATCATCCGTTCAGAATTTTTGAACGATATATACAATGCATACAACGGCAATGCAAAACTTTCACACCTGTTATTAGATGCAGGCGTTGAAAAACTGGTTAGCGCAGCCTTGCCGGGTGCCCGCAAAGTGATATCAAGCGTAATTGCTGTCGGTATCGCGGCTCCATCATACGCAGCTTCAATAAGCTACTTTGATAACTTCCGCACCGGTCGTATGCCATCAAACCTTACGCAGGCACAACGCGACTACTTTGGCGCGCATACCTATGAGCTGATAGGCAAAGAAGGGACTTTCCATACACAATGGGTTCCTAAAAGCAACGATTAATAAATAAATTTAGCCGATAGAACATATATCATGGACTCAACTAAAAATAATCCTACCGTATTTATCATATTCGGTGGTACAGGCGATCTGAATGCCCGTAAACTGGCACCGGCGCTTTATAACCTGTTTTTGGATAACTGGCTGCCAAAACAATTTTCAATCATCGGTACCGGCCGTACCAAATTATCTGACGAGGATTTCAGGAAGAAATTACTTGATGATATCAACCAGTTTTCGCGCAGCGGTAAAGCCGACAAGAAAAAATGGGATGAGTTCTCTAAAAACCTTTTCTACCAGGTATCTGATATCAACGATTCAGAAACCTATAAAGAATTTGGTAAAAGGGTTGAGGCACATAACGCCGAATGGAAAACTAAGGCTACCGTTATTTATTACATGGCGGTATCACCTAACTTCTTCCCTATCATAGCCACCAACATTTCAAAAGCCGGTTTAGCTGTTGATCCTGAAACAACAAGGATCGTAATAGAAAAACCTTTCGGTCATGATCTGGAAACAGCTAAGGAGCTTAATCAGCTTTTAGCAGGTATATTTAACGAAAAGCAGATCTACCGTATAGATCATTACTTAGGTAAAGAAACTGTACAAAACATCATGGCTTTCCGTTTTGCAAACTCTATACTGGAGCCGATCTGGAACCGTAACTATATTGAGCACGTGCAGATCTCGGTAACCGAGCAATTAGGCGTTGAAGAACGCGGCGATTACTACGATGGTGCCGGTGCATTACGCGATATGATCCAAAATCACTTACTGCAATTACTGTGTTTAGTGGCTATGGAAACCCCGGTTAACTTTAGTGCCGATGAAGTACGCAACCGCAAGGTTGATGTATTGCATGCCATGCGTAAATTCTCACCTGATGACGTAAGAATGTCGGCAGTGAGAGGCCAGTATGGCAAAGGCTGGATGGAAGGCAAAGAAGTTGCCGGCTACCGCGAAGAGCCAAAGGTTGATAAAGATTCGAATACCGAAACATTTGCCGCCGTTAAATTCTTTGTTGATAACTGGAGATGGCAAGGCATACCTTTCTACCTGCGTACAGGTAAAAGGCTGCACCAAACTGCGTCAGTAATTACCATACAGTTTAAGGATGTACCGCACAAGGTATTCCCTACCGAGGCCGCTGAAAGCTGGCAGCAAAACAGGCTCATCATCAGCATACAGCCTGAAATGAGCATTCGTTTGCAGGTACAGGCAAAACGCCCGGGACTGGATATGATATTGAATACTGTTGATATGGTATTTGATTATAAAGGTACTTACACTGCCCAGGCACCAGAAGCTTATGAAACTTTATTGCTGGATACCATGCTTGGCGATCAAACGCTGTTTATGCGCGGCGATCAGGTTGAAGCTGCATGGGAACTGATCATGCCGATATTAAGCACCTGGACTAACAAAAAAAGCCTTAACTTCCCTAATTATTCTGCCAACTCATGGGGACCTGAAAGTGCTGAAGCATTGATAGCACGTGATGGCTTTAACTGGTTCTCGTTACCGCTGGCCAGTAGTAAAAAATAGTATTTATGAAATTAAATGTTTTTAACACGGCCGATGAGGTATTACTTAACCTGGCAAATTACTTTGTAACACTTGCTGAGCAATCCATAACGGCTAACGATAAGTTTACGGTTGCACTTTCGGGTGGTAGCTCACCTAAAAAGCTATATGAGCTGCTGGCTTCTGATGCCTTTAAGGGCAAAGTAGACTGGGATAAAGTATACTTCTTTTTTGGCGATGAGCGCAATGTACCGCAGGATGATAAGGACAGCAATTACCTGATGGCTAAAACCGCTTTGTTTGATCCATTGGAAATTGATGATTCAAACATCTTCGCGGTTGAGACAAGTCTTAGTCCGGCTGAGGCTGCTGCTGAATACACCAAAGCCATTACGCTCTTCTTTGATGAGGAAGACATAGCGTTTGACCTGGTATTACTTGGCCTGGGTGATAATTCGCACACAGCCTCGTTGTTCCCTTTCACAACTGTTTTGCATGATGATTCAGCCTCAGTAAAAGAAGTGTTTTTGGAAGATCAACAGGTATATCGCATTACATTTACTGCCCGTTTAATTAACCAGGCACATCATATTGCCTTTTTAGTGTACGGTGCTGGTAAAGCAATCGCGGTTCATCATGTATTGGAAGATGGCAGGGATATTGAGCTGTACCCGGCACAGCTAATTGCCCCAATCAATGGCGATGTGCAATGGTTTTTAGATACTGCCGCGGCAGCCGATCTAAAACACTAATTAACATTAACAAAACATTACAAGGCGATGTACTATTGTGCATCGCCTTTTTTTATTCCCGATTAATTATTAGGTAACAGAATTATATCACAATATATTTTGGAAAACCGCATTTATATTTTATAATTGTCAATCTGACAAATTAAAACCAATTAAGAAGAATGAAGACCCTTGCAACCGGCGACTATGTCGTATTTTTTATTTACTTTATCATCGTCGCCTTTTATGGTTGGTGGGTGTATAGAAGCAAACACAAAGGACCAAGTGATTCAAAAGATTATTTTTTGGCTGAAGGTTCGCTTACCTGGTGGGCCATTGGCGCATCGTTGATCGCATCAAATATCTCAGCAGAGCAGTTCATCGGCACCAGCGGTTCGGCCTTCAAAATGGGAATCGCCATTTCCAGTTATGAATGGATGGCAGCCGCTACGCTTATTATCGTAGCTATATTCTTTATCCCGGTTTATCTTAAAAATAAAATAGCCACTATGCCGCAGTTCCTTAATCAGCGGTATAATGGTACTGTTGCCATGATCATGGCTGTTTTCTGGCTGTTATTATATATCGTAGTAAACTTAATGTCGATATTATATCTTGGGGCATTGGCCATAAGCGGTATATCGGGCCTTAACCTTTATCTGTGTATATCGTTACTGGCCATTTTCGCAGTATTTATTACGCTGGGCGGCATGAAGGTTATTGGTTATACCGATGTTATACAGGTGTTTTTCCTGGTACTGGGCGGTCTTGTAGCCACGTATATAGCATTAAACCGTATTGATGCCCTGACAGGCACCAGTGGCTTATGGAACGGCTTCAAAATTCTGAAAGAGCAAGCCGACGATCATTTCCACCTCATATTTAAAAAGGATAACCCCAATTATATGGACCTCCCCGGCCTGAGTGTGCTGATAGGCGGTATGTGGATCACTAACCTTAACTATTGGGGCTGTAACCAGTACATCACCCAAAGGGCATTAGGTGCCGATCTGAAAACTGCACGTGGCGGTTTGCTGTTCGCGGCATTCCTGAAATTACTGATGCCGGTGATAGTTGTATTACCGGGTATAGCTGCTTATGTGCTGTACCAAAAAGGCATGTTCCATCATGAAATGCTGAGCTCAAAAGGTGTAATTGATGTTAACAAGGCTTATCCATCATTACTTAACCTGTTGCCTACTTATTTAAAAGGCATAGCATTCGCGGCATTAACGGCGGCTATTGTGGCTTCATTGGCTGGTAAGGCAAATAGTATAGCTACCATATTTACGCTGGATATCTACAAAAAGGCCATCAATCCGGCAGCAACTGAAAATAAACTGGTGAGCATGGGCAAGATATCTGTAGTAGTGGCTATGATACTGGGGGTATTATTATCACTAGTTATTGGTGATAGGCTGATGGGTGAAGGCAAACAGGGCTTCCAATACATACAGGAGTATACCGGCTTTGTATCGCCAGGTATATTTGCCATGTTTATTCTGGGTTTCTTCTGGAAGAAAACAACCTCAAACGCAGCTTTATTTGCTACTATAGGCGGTTTTATATTGTCAGTATTCTTAAAATTATTGCCCAGGTTCTCCGACCTTTCATTTCTTTCGCCTTATGGATTTTCTAAACTCGCGCTTCAGGATGACAAAGTTACCCGCCTGTATGAAATCCCTTTCCTCGACAGGATGGAGTTTGTATTCGCCTTCTGTATCATCGGCATGTATATCATCACCATGATTGAGAATGCCAAAGGCCTGCGCACAAACGGACTGGAAGTAGATACTTCCATGTTTAAAACCAGCAGGGGCTTTGCGATTGGTTCGATAGTAATCTGTGTGCTGTTGACGGTGCTTTATACCATATTCTGGTAGGCTGATTTAAATAACTAGAATATCAACCCCAAACAAGAATGAAGCCTCGAAATGAGGCTTTTTTATTAGAAGCAGTTGCGTAACTTTGAGTAAACCTTATTTTGGATGAGACCTGTAGATTTCATTATTTATTATTGTATGCAGCAATTTAAAACTGGCAATTTAAATTTCAGTACTCCCTTGGGTA
>Ga0206921_10109_pt1 | contig 25178 bp, 29 predicted proteins | sample Alteio_BWOrgHeat_66_FD_152930 | JGI IMG/M metagenome (GOLD analysis project Ga0206921, IMG submission 152930) | Enriched cells from forest soil in Barre Woods Harvard Forest LTER site, Petersham, Massachusetts, United States -... | ecosystem: Environmental > Terrestrial > Soil > Temperate forest >...
GTAGTAACAAAGGCGCTTATAACGATATACTCAGCAATATTGCCAATAACATCAATAATGCCGGCAGTTTGGGCCAATTTTTTAAAGATCTCATCGCAGGCAACAACGTCAAATATAGTTACCGCTACGAAGTGCTGAACAATGCCGAACTGATGAAGCTGCACATTTACCCGGACAAACCAGGGTTCTCTACAGACAACAATCCCGCCATTCCGGATGTGGTTATTACCTTTCCGTCGAAATACTTATTTCCGGTCCGGTAGAATAACAAATTATAAAAAATATCAGGCAGCAATAAACTGCAGAAATGCAGCAAATTTATGATTCACATATTGCGGAGCATTCAGTTTCCTGATGTCTTGTTCTAAAATTGCTTTTAGTTCTTTTTCAACTGATTTCAGAGAGATGGATGTTTTAGTCGAAGTGGTTTTCATAATGCTGGTTTTGATTTGTATACGTAACTAACGATAAATATGATGCCACGGATTTTGGATAGCTGTTTCAGTAAGTAAAGCAATAAAAGTGTATAGTTTTGTGGACGGATATGGGCGGTAGTACATAACATCCCCCGATATCAAACCTTATGTATATCTTTAAACTATGATACGCATTTTGAAACCCATTATCACCGGCCTGTTATGCTGTTTGCTGATACCGGCCACGGCCCAACAAAAAAATCAGTATGTAAAAATTGAAACGGCGCAGGGCTATTGCATTGTTAAACTTTACAATGAAACCCCGGTACACCGCGATAATTTTTTAAAACTGGTAAAAGCGCATTATTTTGATGCCACTACCTTTAACAGGATCCTGAAAGGTTTCGTTATACAGGGCGGCGATCCGGATTCACTTTACGACAAGTCAAAAAAATTAAAGCCCGAACAAAAATGGATCCAGCCCGAATTTAACCCGGCTTTGTTCCATAAACGTGGTGTGCTGGCCATGGGCCGCGATGATAATAAAACTAAAGCATCATTCACCACTCAAATTTACCTGGTTGATGGTAAAACCTATACCAACGAACAACTGGACGCCATTGAAAAAAAATATGGCCAGCATTTTACCGAAGCCCAGCGCGAAACCTACCGCACCATTGGTGGCACGCCATTTTTAGACCAGAATTACACCGTGTTTGGCGAAATTGTTAAAGGCATGGATTTTATTGACAAAGTATGCGCCGTAAAAGTGAATAAAGACGGCAACCCTGACAAAGAAGTGTGGATGAAAATAACCGTGTTATCGGATAGGGAAGTGGCAAGTGAATTGAAAATGATGTAATGCTTTGTTAAGCAGGATGCGTTTTATAGTGCCAAATCATTTTCCAGTTGTTTGATCAAAACATTCCGGTCAATTGGATAAGTTGTTTTCGCTAGCTCGAATGTTCCGTCTTTTTTAATGATAAACAGGGTTGGGTAGCTGTTGCTTTTTACTTTTTCCATAATGTCATCGGTAAGATTTTTATTAGCCAGCAGATGAGTGCCTTCAATATCGAAATAGGCTATCAAGTTTTTCCATTGCTGCTGGTTATCCAAATCCAGGTTTGCGATGTATAAATAAGTTAGTCCCTTGCCTTTAAAGCGTGCCCTTAACGCCGCGCTGTTTTTTTCTATTTCTTCGCGGCATGGCCCGCACCATGTGCCCCACATATCAACCAATACCGTTTTGCCCTTCATTGCCTCCAGCACCTCATCCAGCGAATTAAATTTTGTCCCATTGCCGGCCATAAAAACCATGCTGCCATTTAGCGTATGCTTTTGGTTGACGATGATCGTGTCGACGGACTTTCTGAATTGCCCAATATATTTGCTGTTTGGATATTTCTCCTTAAAACGCCAGAAGATCTCGGGTATATTTGTTGGATTGATGTCGCCAGCTGCTCCGGCGAGTAATACAGCATACAGGTGTTCTGCCGTTTTCCCGGTAAAATATCTATTGATGATCTTTTCCTGCACCAAGTTTTTACGATCAGCATTGAATAGTTTCTTCCCTTCAATGGTATCTGTTTGGTACCATTCATGATAAAATGCTTCTGGATGGCTCAACGCTTCATCTGAAAAACGTTCTTTTTCGTACAATAAAAAAATATTCAAAAAGGCGTTATAATGAAATGCCGGCAAAGCAGCATCATTATTAAGTTTCGTTGCTTCGAAAAGGCTATCCGTAATTTTTTGCCATTGCTTATAGTTACGATTATAGGCATCCCCTACCTGGTACTTATTATTTTCTTTGAAGTTATAATACAAGTCATTGGCGTAATAAAGCAAACTGGTCTCCCAATCGTTGATATATGCCGGGGACGGCTTATACCGACTGATATATTTACTCAGGGATGCCTGGCGAATTTTTTGAGCGAATTTTATAGCTGTGATTACTCTGCCTGGCACCGTATCCTTATTAAAGCTGTATAAATCGATTTGTTCCATTGCCGACATCATCGGTTGGTTATTATTGCTGCCTTTGCCGGATATTTCCAGCGCGTAACCCTGTTGATTTAAATCCGCCTTTAGCTCAAGCTTATCGCCGGGCGACAGGTACAACAGGTAATTAAAATGTTTGTGTAACCAATCAGCGGAGTTAAAACAATTTAACTGGACAAACTGGGGTTTTGTTAAATTTAGGGCATAAGCGGCCTGGCCGTTATTTATTTTTAAATTGATAAAGCTATGTTGCGGCTGTCCGGGGATGTACAAATTGCAAATGGCGCCTTTACTGTTTGCTATGGAAATATGCAAAGCCGCAGTTTGGCCGAACAGGGTGCAAAAAGGGAGAAAAGATAATGTGAGCAGGTTGGCAATTTTTCTCATAAGGCGTACTTTAGGTTAATGCGGTGTTATTCACCACATAATTTAGCTGATAAAACGTTATAATTCAAGTTCTATTGCTTCGCCATAAATTCCTGTCTGCCCGCCATTAAATAGAAAAGGTAACCAAAACGCTTGCCATTCATTCCCGGCAGATTATTCGCCGCGCAGGAATTTAATAACTGGCTAAAATTAACGGTTCGACCTAAAAGCCTTTAGTTGGGGCAGCGAATAATGCTACCATAAAACGGATAAATATGCTTAATTTGTTCTGTCCAAAATAAAACCGAAAAACCACGAATTATGAAGATTTTAACCCATAGCCTAATTGTCGCCTTCGCGGCGCTGGGCTTTGTTTTTAGCAGCTTTACTGTCGCGAACGAACAAAATAACGTGCTTTCAAAAAAAGAGAAAGCCGAAGGATGGAAACTGCTTTTCGACGGGCAGTCGACAGCAGGCTGGCATTTGTACAATGGCAGCAGCCAGTTTACCCTTTGGAAGGTTAAGGACGGTGAACTTTTTGTCGATCCCAACGACAAATCGGACGCCAGTGACCTGGTTACCGACGATCTGTATAGAAATTACGATCTGAAATTCGATTGGAAACTGCCAAAAGGGGGTAATAGCGGTGTATTTATCAATGTTGCCGAACGCACGGATCTCCCCCGGGCCTGGTCATCCGGGCCGGAATACCAGTTGCTCGATGCTGCCAATCCCGATTTTGCGAAGCCGGAAGACCGGAGCGGTTGCCTGTTTAGTTTTGGCCCGCAAAAAACTCCGGTTAAAAGCAAACCTGCAAACGCATGGAATCATTCCGAGATCAAACAGGTGAACGGGAAGATCCAATTCTATTTAAACGGGACACTCACCACCGAAGAAGATCTAAGCTCCAAAGCCTGGGCCGAAAAAGTTGAAAAATCGCATTTTAAAAATTCTCCCGATTTCGGTAAGCACCTGAACGGCCGTATCGGTTTGCAGGACTGGGCTACCGGTATTTCGTTTAGGAATATTAAGATTAAGGAGTTGTAGATCGGATACCGTTTTGGCGGCGCCTGGCGTTCCAAGCGTTCCATTTTTACACGTGGACCAGGTGACACGCTATCACGGAAAAGCTGTCCATTTGGTTGTCCATTTCGCAACAACACTCAAGTGTATATATGCATTGTGTTCATCTTCAACTATTTACACATTTTTATAAATTTAAAAAGCTGTATATAATTAATAATCAACTAGTTGCACAATGAGGTTCCATTATGACAACTAAGGCAATAAGGGAAAGGGTCTCGTCCGCTTTAGGGTTTACACTTTTGGAGTGTTAAAAGTGTAAACCTATAGACGTATAAGCCCTAAAATTAACCGTTTTTTAATGTTGCCGTTTGATGATGTAGTATCTTTTTAAACAGCGTGTAAGATGCTGAAATTTTAAAAGCATTATTTTTGGCAATAAAAATAGCATTGTATGATTCATTAGTTAAGCCAAACTCGTATCCGGCACTGAAAGAAATGCGATTGTTTAAGTGGATTCCTCCCATTACATTAATTCCGAAAGAGGGATTTGTGGTGCTGCTGCCAAATCCAACACCATAGCTGCGGCTGCCTGTAGTAGTGGCGCCATTGCTTTCGGTGCCGGTGTAGGTTGAGGTATATTTACCGGCTATGCCGGTTTCCATATACGGCCCGCCGCCAAAAAATAGTTTGCCACCAGGGATTTTGAAATTATAAGTAATATTTACAGGCAGGTTGATGTAGTTTAAGATGAGATGGCCGTACTCCTGAGACACTACTGATGGAGCGGGGCTTGCTGTAGATATATCATTGCCCCCCAATTTTATATACACTAAGCCTGTTTGCAAATCAAAATCCCCGTGGCTAATGGTTGCCAAAAGGCCGGCATGGTATCCCGTGATATGGGAATCGGAGACGGAATAGGTAAATCCTGGAATAGATTTTCCGTAGGGACTTTCTTTTTCAGCATAAATGGAACTATTGACGCCCGCTGTAATATCAAATTTAAAGGTTTGCCCGAATGAATGGTTAACAGCTATAATACAGCTAATGAAGAATACGATTTTGCGCATAAGATTTATATTTTAGGCATAAACGGCAAGGGTAAATAAATATTGTTGAGGATATAGCGCATGAAGGTTAGGGGTGGAGACATGGTCTCCAGGCATTTCGTCCGTAGTTTGGAAACTATGGGCATCGGAGAATTACGGCATCGTTTAATTCAAATTGAGCTTAACCAAATTAATATACTCGTATAAATGATTCTGATCAGGTTTGGTATAACACTTACCTAATATTGTTAAATGGCCTTGTGCATCAAGCGTTAATTGAATATCATCGTTCCGATCCGTTCTGTTATATACCCATGAATTTATTAAATGGAAAGTAGTATCAAATTTACAAATTAAAAAGCTAGCATTTTTTACATCTATATGGCCATATAAATAGTAGGCACCATCTATTAGTGAAAGGGCTTGAATCCGCGAATATTTCTGTGGCGTCTTAATGACTTTATATGAAACCCTTTTCATTTTATCATCAAGTTTTTCTATGGAAATACTGTCCGATCTTGTATTTACAAATGTCCATCCATTTTCGTAATCCGAAAGCGCTTCCTGATTATTAATAAGCGATTTCTTTATCCGTTTATCCCCTTTTAAGTTGTACGTGTAACCATTTTCGCCTTCGTGTTTGATGTATTTTCCCCGCACTTTGTCAAATCCACTGAACCAGGATAATAGATGAATATTCGTATCGACTGCCATGCCGTAACTTTCAAAATCGAATCGGTTTTTGAAATCAACTGTTTTTGTCCAGTTTAATCCGCCATTGTCAGAAAGACTCGATAATGATATTAGATGTTCAAAATCGCTGGCTTCTTTAAAAAATAAGATTCTTTTTCTACCATATTTCATTCTTATATCCAAAGGTATTAGTCGCTTATTTTCACTTAAGATTAGAATATCTTTATTAAATGAGATACATAAGTAGCTAACAGTTGATTCATGCCTGACGGCAAATTCTTTGAGCCAGATCATCTTACCATCCGCGATATTTATTCTGGCTACCCATATTTTACGCATATCCACATTGTCACCCGCAGCGGTAAAGGTTGTGCTATCATAGGCTTTTATTTGCGCTACCCGCTTGTCTTTCAAAATAATTTCCCAGTCTTTTTTGTAGCGATCATTCAACTTGAAAATGCTTCCGCTGCTGATATGTAAGTGTGCTTCGTATTCCAAAAACTTACTATAGGCCATTGCTGGCTTGGAATTGTCCCATAATTCAGGGAATTCGATGTTTAATTCATTTGAAATGATCAACGCATTATGCAGAGCTACAATTAAACCTGTGGGCTTATAACTGCCAATATAAGGCTTTTTGTCAACCGTATCTCTGTAAAAGTAACTGGTGTCTATTATTGCCGTAGCCGAATTTGTTTGTGAATAAGCTGAAGAAAACAAAAAGAAAAACGTTAAAACCATGAATATTTTCATAACGCGGGAATGATGTTTAATTGCATTTAAAGTGTAATTTACTTATAAGATGCAAGGATTAAATAAATTCCATAAATGAGTTTGAGGTTTTCATCTGGTTTGCTGACGTAGTCTCCAGGCATAGTCGTTCGTCGTTTCGAAACTACGGACAGCGGGCTTAATCGTGTTTTGCCACAACTCATTATTTAAATAAAACATGATTCGGCAATCCTAAGTTATAGTGAATTCTAAGTATTTCCAGAAAATAATATACCGCAGCGACCCCGGTGAAGATTGCTAAACAAACATTTATAAAAAACTGATACTTATTGCGTTTTTCTTCATTAGTACGTTGTTTCTCGCTATTTATTAACTTCTTCGCTTTTTGAGCCATTAATATTTTATATGATGCGATAGTTCCGACATCTTTTAATTCACGTCCTTTATCGGTTAACTGTCTATAAATATTGTCTCCAATCTTTATATCGTGCCTATTTATCGCAAAGCCGTTATTGACAAGGTACTGTAATGATTCATCGTCTTCCATTAACTGCTTGTATTCAATCTTTAGTTCGTCTTTCCGTTCCAAAGCTTTTATTACCCTGTTTAACGCCTCATTAGGGTCAACGCTTAAAAAATCTGATAGGTCTACTACGGTTGATTTTCTTTGAGTCGGTACAACTATAAATTCCCCATAATAAGGTATTTGTGTGATTAGTTCTGTTATTCTTGATTCTATATTATTTATTGTACTTGGGGTAATAGCTGAATAAAATGCTTGAATGCTTCCATAAGCTTTTAGATATTCGCCCTTTCTCGTTAGAGTTATCATATCCACCGAATTAACACTATCTATAATAAGGGCAAAATCATTCTCTACTAAAAAATTGGTTACGTTTTGATAGGTGCTTTTTAAACGTGTTCTTTCGGGGTCGTATCTCGTCAAATCAATTTTTAAGCCATCACTAAATTTAGGCTTTAAAACTTTTTCTGCATGAATATCCGATATTGAAAATTTACCTCTTTGGGGTAAGAACTGTAGAATACTATTTAATAGATTGAGTGCTTCTGTGGTTATGCTATCTTCCATATTTATCGATTAGGTCGAGGCATAAGGTAGCGAAATTTACAGCAACCTACAACTTTGCATTATACCTCCATTCACAATAAGAGTATGATGTAATGAGATAATTTTGAACGTTAGAGGTTAGATAGGATTAGCCGTTTAAATAAACTTTTTTATAAAATACTCTTTTACTAAGGACAGCTTCTCTTATAAGTTTCTGTTTCCGACTCAAAGCCGAATTACCTGTTTTGATTTCCAAAAAGTCAATTGAAATATCATCATGTTCATCAATGCCGGTAAACGAAATAAGGTCAATTGGACTGCCGACAAAAACCATCTCATCAGAGTTTAAAATATCAACTATCATGAATGGTGCGAAGTGTTCTATTACTTGCCCTTTAGTAACACCTGCACTTCTACGGATAGCATCTTCAATAAGGTATTCTTTCCGAGCAGCTATTTTTTCAGATAATTTTTCTTCTGTAGAGGCATCAATTTCGCCCTTTAATATTTGTATCCTCTCAATGAATTGTTTTTCATTCTCAATTTGAAGGACTCTTGCGGATACTTTAGAAGAAACGTTTTTTGCATTAATATTTATAAGAACTATTACTACTATAATAGCCACAACTAAACCGAGAAGAAGGGGGATGGACTGGTCTGTCATTATAGGTTTATTTCTTGAAACGAGTAATTTCCACGGCTTACTGCATTTTCGACTTTGCTTTTGAAAATGCGTTTGCCTTTTAAATTTTGCTTTTGTATCTCAACAAAATAAATATTCACAGGTTGTTCATCTGCCGCTCCGTCAAAGATTATCAGATCAGTAAACCGCCCAATGAACTTAATGTCCTTTGGATTAAACGGAAAGTGGTTTTTTATTATACTCAACTCACGGGAGATTTTATCTAACATATTTGTGTTATTGGTTAGTATAGCCGACCTTCTAATACTAAACTCATTTTCGCCCATCCATTCCTTAAACTTTAAATCGACCAGATTTACTTGGCCTTTTTGATACTCTTTAGCGGTAAACCTTAACCTTTGTTCTAACACTGAATTAACCTCTTTTTCAATATTAGAACTTCTATTAACAATGGCGACAATAAAATAAGCTATCAAAATAAGGAGTGCCATCAAAAGAAGATAAGCCATAAAATTTCAGGTTAGAAAATAATTTTGTTAGAATGTAAATCTATCAATCAATTCGGATAAGTGCTTAGTGTTTTAAAAAAATCATCGGCGGGAGAAGGAAAAACCATTTGAATCCCTGATAAGAACATCGGTAATTCCGCATCAGATTTTAAAGCTTTAAAGATTTTAATATTCACTGGTGCCAACTTTACAAAAGTGCTAACTTTTTTAGTATTCAAAAACTAATTCGTATTTTTACTTTTATGCAAAATATAAAATCAGGAGATACAGTGTTGCACCAACGTATGGGTAAAACACCATTAACAGTAATGGAACTTTTGGGGGCAACTGCGGTTTGTGGTTACTCTGGTATTAATAATAGTTTCGTTGAAGAAGTGTTCCAGATAGTGGAATTAACTAAAACAGTTGACGGTAATACAGATGGAAAATAAAATGGATAATCAATTTAAAGCAGGCGATTCAGTGTGCCTGAAAGCCTCGCCATACAAACCAAAATTAACGGTTGAAGAAGTTAATGCTGACGGCAGCTATAAATGTTTTTGGGTTGAAAGAGGGTCAAAGATTAAAACAAAAAGAGAAACATATAATGGCGTGTTACTTCAAAAATATGTATCTCCGGTAGGCATAGTTGTTTTACGACATAAGTATTAAGCGACACGGTTCATAAGGTCGGTTACCAGTTCATCAGTAAACTTCCATTCGTCAGGTATCCTATCGGTGGTGCCAAAGCCGTATGCCCTTTTTAGCGTATATGTGTGGTCTTCATATAAAATAGTATCTCCCCGACCCTTAGCAGTTTCTTTCAGTCGTTTGACGACCTCGTCTGGAGTAGCTAAGTATATGCGTGGCAATTGGTCAATAGGCGCATCTTTAAACTGCACAAAGCAGAATATGGTTTTTGAACCATGTTTCACAAACCATTTGTCGGCAGCTTCATGGTAGTTTGCTTTTTTGCAAAAGTTTTGCGTCAAACCCCATGAACCATCTTTACTTCCTTTTACAGACACTTTCATCATGAGATTACCCTTAGAGACTATTAAGTCGTATTCGGGCTGGTCTGCACCATATTGGACAGATACATCCAGACCAAGCCGGGCGAACTGTGCTGCTGCAACTGCTTCCGCAGCAACACCGACATGCCATGATGTAAAACCTTGCTTAATTTTCACTAAAGCCATTAAAGTAAGTTCGTGATTTCTATGATTTGTAATGTATCGTATTCGTTTGTACTAACAGCCCCCTGTAATGACATGAAATCTACAACCCACAGGTCTTTAGTATTGGAAAGAGTGCCGTACCGAATACCATGCTTTTCAAACCAAAAAGTAAGCTGTTCAAATACCTCCGGGCATTTGTCTTGCAAAAGCTTAGATAGATATACGAAGTTAGATGTGCTATCGGATATCATTAGTTAATCGCTTCTTCCAAACAGTTGATATTGCCTTACCGATGACTTTAAATTCTTCCTCAGTAAAAGTATCGGTCTTTGCGTTGTTACACCAGTAGCAACAATATGTTAAATTTTTTATATTGGAGTATTGTTCTGATGATACCATCCTGTCAATTTCTAAAGTTTTGCCCCGTGATGTTCTTTTATTTACTATCCCAATAAGATGAAGCTTTGTAAGTTCAGCTTCGGTGATACCACAATAGCGACACCGTTTCTCTGATGATAAGTACCAATAACAAAAGTCCCAAAAATCGCCTCCAATTTGTTTTGACTTCCATTTATTACGTATAGCAATTAATGGTCGCCAATGACTTTCTAAATCTTTATACAACTGCCGTATCGCCTTCAAATCAACGTTTAAAGATTCGGCTGATTCAGCATAAGTTTTGGAATTGATAATAACAGAATTTATAAATTTCCTTTCCAAATCTGAAAGGTTTTTTAATGTCCGCTCCATAGAAACCTCATGATTTGCTGGTAAATGTCATTATTCATTTTATAACGCTTTTAAGGAATTTTCTATAAGCGGTTAAGGTATCAATTACTTTAACAGGGTCAATTATGGAATCATTTGAGCCAAGCCAGTTTTCTTTATCTATAACGGCAACTGTCATGTAGTTACCATTGCCAAACCTGTCAGGTCTTCTTACATGTTTGACACCCGCCTCGTTTGCTTTTTTCATTATCAGCATGTGTAATTCATTCCTGATTTGACCTTTAGAAACATCGGGGGGCATAACCACAGGCTCGTCTGGGTCTGTTGATATTTTAAAGCATAATTTACCTTCTTCAAGTTGAACGTAAACCGGATATAAATCATCCCAATAATCCCAATTCAGTACGGCACACCAAAAACCACCCGCCGGATTGTTTACATAGTTCCACGAAATTATACTCATTTGCTTTTCTATATACTGAAAAAATCCCTGCCAGTCTGCGCCACCCCAATTTCCAATTACCTTATTAAGAAACTGACTGTTTTCAGCTTCAAGTCTAAGTAATCTGTCCTTAAAATCTATAAAAATATCATTAGTGATTTCAGGGTGGTTATTAAGTAACTTAACTAAATTCTTCCTGTTATATATACTATAACCCGCATCTTTAACAGGCTTTAGGCTATGCAATGACTCATTGCCGGTTTTTACATATAGGCAAATTGGTGGTTTGTAACCATTTTCCAAGCACCATTCGGACGCAATGTCCTTATATCTCGATAATTGATTTGAATGTTGTTTGGTGTTAGTCTTGTCTTCAATAATTATAAAGTATGTTTTATTAACCTCAACCCAAACGTCAATGTTATTCCACTGCCTATCTGCATCTACCGTATGTAGTATATCACTAAAGTTTTCAATTTGGGTACCGATTAATTCAGTAATTAGTTGCTGCGCACACAAATGTAATTTATTATCATACTCAGCGTTTTTTGGGTCTGCATAGCTTAATAGCCATGCTAAAAAAGCATCTTGCGATAACTCTTTGGTAGCAAGGTCGAAAATGTTTGGTCTCATAAATTGTGATGGTTTACAACTTTGTTTACAGTAACTCACAGGGCCTCGGTATCTTAGTCGGCAAAGGCGAAAGTAGATATTTTCCAGCTAAGTATTCATACTAAGAGAAACACCACCGGCTTTAATAATTGGAACAACCAAATTTGAATTCCAATTGAAAACATATTACTATTTTGCATTAAAGTAAGCACCAATCGCCGTCCTTAGAAACCGATGCATAACATTACCCTCATTTGTACCCGGCACAAAGAAGCTGGTGCCTGTAACTCTGCCGCACTACTGAAAATTATTGAGGAATTTCAACCGGAAATAATTTTTGAGGAACTTGCTCCCACTACCTATGATGCGTGTTATAAATATAACTGTTGGGGACTGACAAGTATGACCACCTTGGAAACCGATGCTATTAAGGATTACCGACGGTATTATGATGTTAAACATATCCCGGCGTTGAGTGCTGAAATGCAAGGCGATTTGCGGTCGATGCACCGTATTGTTGCCAACCACAGTCTTGATGCTTTAACCGATAATCTTAATTCATTATTGAGGATACAAGGTTTTCAATTTCTCAATAGTGACGAGTGGGAGCAGCGATTGGATGAATTACAAGCACTTGAAAGGTCACTATTAAAGGATGAGGAGGTTTTTTTACGAGCCTGTCAATGCGTTGATAACTACGAATACGATATGCTTGAAAACATATACCAATACAGTGCAGAAAACGAATATAACAATGCTTTGATGTTTATCGGGGCTGCCCACCGTAAAACAATTACTAAGAAGATAAGGGAATATCAAAGTAAACACGGGTTAAAGTTGAACTGGTTGTTTTACAACTGCGGTAAATAAAAAACTATCAATTGTCACTAATTGATTATCAATATTATAATGTGTAAATTTTCGGAAATTATGGGGACCATGGAATCATGTTTTCCCCCGAACATGGTGCAAGCGTCGTCGCTACCCCCCTCTCCCGAACCTGGCGCTAGTGTCGGCGTTGGCCAAAAGCGTGGCAGCACTCGTGCCCCGCTGACAGGTATTGAACTTTTTGCCAGATCAACGGTTAACCCAGTGTTTGGGCTGGTCATCCCCGGCCCCCGTCTCCGGCAACTGCTTCTCCGCATCGATAGCCAGCCACAGCAGGCAGCCCGCTATTAATACCGCGCCTACCACGTACACCGGGTAATCGAAACGGTGTGTGGCCTGCACCATTTGCCCAAAGATGAGGGCCAGGAAGAAGGCGCCCATCTGCCCGAAAAAGTTCATGGCGCCGGTTACCGTGCCGGCGTTATTGCGGCCAATATCGGCACATACGGCATAGGAGACCATCACCCCGAATGAAAAAGAGAAATTGGCCCCGATAAGGCAACAGGCTGTGAGTGTATTATTGGCCGAGAACGCGGCTGCAAACAACAATATGCCGCAGCCGCCAAGGCCTGCCATGCCGGTAAGGCGGCGGCCCCATTTAAGCCCTTTACGTTTTAGCAGCCGGTCGCCGGCCGCGCCGCCGGCCAGGAAACCACCTATGCCCACCACAAAAAGCAGCGAGGTAACCTGTTTCATGCCGTTTTCGGTAAAACCGCGGCCCTCCTGCAGGTAAACCGGCATCCAGGCAATAAAAAAATAATTGGCCCACTGGCAGCAAAAATACATCAGCAACAGCGGCCACAGGGTGCTGTTGCGTACGATCAGCTTCCAGGGCACCAGGTGCTGCCCTTCTTGATGGCGGCATTCGGATTTGATGAGCTCTTTTTCGGCGCCAGGCATGGCTTTCACCTGGGCGGGAAAATCGCGGAACCACGCATAGCAAACCGCCGCCCATACCAGGCCGATTGCACCTACCACAAAAAAAGGCCCGCGCCAGCCGTAAGCCATGGCTATGGGCACAATGATGAGCGGGGCCAGCGCCGCGCCTATTTGCGAGCCGATGCCCACCCAGGACAGGGCCCTACCTGTTTCACTTACAGGGAACCACCGCGAAACCGTCAAAATGCTATTGGGATAAGTGCCCGATTCGCCCGCGCCAAACAAAAAGCGGATGATGAGCAGACTTAGCAGCCCGGTAGCCAATCCGGTAAGCGCTGTAAACACCGACCATGCGATCACAATGCGTATAAATACTTTTTTAGGGCCGATACGGTCGCCCAGCATACCTGAAGGGATCTCGAAGATGGCATAAGCCAGCGCGAAGGCGGCCAATACCCAGCCGAACTGTTCGTTGCTAAGGTGCAGGGCGGCCTTAATGCGCACGCCTACAATGGAGATGCAGATGCGGTCCATATAGGTGAGCGTAGTGAGCGCGCACAGCAATGCCAGCACGCGGTAACGGTACGGCACAGGCAGCAGCTTAAAAGGTAGGCTCATTGGTCGGGTTATGATAACTCAATAAAGTAAAGGTTAAAAGGGCAGAAGTGCAAGCGAGGTCTGAACTCGAATTTTTGGAATTAACGAATTAACAGAATTCGAAAAATTCGTTAAATTCTACAAATTCGAGTTCAGACGACTAGCGTTAGTGATAGCAGCGGATACCGGCCTCCTTCGCTGATAGAAGCTACGGCGGCTGAGAGTCCTGGGGAAAGCGTAAGGTTGTGGAGAAGCGCCTAAGGCCTTGCGCAGTATGAGCGGATAGCACGGGCCGCAGGCAACGCCCAAGATCAGTTGGCAGTTATTAGTTGGCAGTAAGCAGTTTTTGCATAGTTCGCTAAACCCCTACCTTCCCTTCCCCAAGGAAGGAATCGCACAGGGCCACGGCTTTTTTACCTATCCGCAGGAGACGCGAAGCACCGCGTCTCTACAAAACCCCAATTAACATTAATTAACCACACCCAAACATGCTAACAGTTCAACAAAACAACCCATCCATCAACACAATCCATCTTAAAATCTCAACATTAAAACCTTCCAACAAACAAAAACCACTCACTAATCAACCCAATCCAAATAATCAACCAACTATCAACCTTAAAACCTCTCAACTTTACAACCTTCCAACAAACAAAAACCACTCACCAAATCAACTTGATCTAACCCAATCAACTAATCACAAAAACCATTTGACAATTACACAAAAAGCCCTATCTTTGCAGTCCCGAAAATGCGGGGTATAATAAACGTTTAATTAATTTAATTTAAAGCAAGTGAATACGTTAAGTTACAAAACTGTCTCGGCCAATAAAAAGACCGTTAACAAGCAATGGGTTGTTGTTGACGCACAGGGCGAGATTTTGGGGCGCTTGTCTACGAAGATCGCAATGATCATCCGTGGAAAAACCAAGCCTGATTTTACCCCAAACGTAGACTGCGGTGATAACGTGATCGTTATTAATGCAGACAAGGTAAAACTGACCGGAAACAAATTCAGCGAAAAGCAGTATGTTTCGTACACCGGGTATCCGGGTGGTCAGAAATTCATTTCTCCTAAGGAGTTAATGGCAAAGCATCCTACACGCGTAATTGAAAAAGCGGTGCGTGGTATGTTACCTAAAAGTCGTTTGGGCAAAGCATTATTTGGTAACCTGCATGTTTATGCGGGCGCCGAGCATCCTCATGCAGCACAAAACCCAACAACCATTTAACTTTTAATTTTAAAGGAGAAAAGAAAAAATGCCAACAACTAACACTTCGGGCAGAAGAAAAACAGCAGTTGCACGCATCTACTTAACAGATGGAGCAGGTGCAATTACCGTAAACGGTAAAGATTACAAGGAGTATTTTCCAACATTGCCATTACAATACATCGTTATGCAAAGCACTGAAGTTTCCGGTTCTGTCGGAAAATTTGATGTGAAAGTTAACGTTGCAGGTGGTGGCGTAAAAGGACAGGCAGAAGCCGTTCGTTTAGCCATTGCGAAAGCTATCGTTGAACTCGACCCTGAAAAGAAACCAGCCCTGCGCGCTAAAGGTATCATGACACGTGACGACCGTATGGTTGAACGTAAAAAACCAGGACGCAAGAAAGCACGTAAGAGATTCCAATTCAGTAAACGTTAATCAAAGGAGGACAACAAAATGGCAAGAACAACATATCAGGATTTACTGGATGCAGGTGTACACTTTGGTCACCTTACCCGCAAATGGGACCCAAAAATGTCGCAGTACATTTTTATGGAGCGCAACGGTATCCACATTATCGATTTAAATAAAACCTTAACCAAGGTTGAAGAAGCTGCTGCAGCTATAAAACAAATTGTAAAATCGGGCCGCAAGGTATTATTCGTAGCTACAAAGAAACAAGCGAAAGACATTGTTGCTGATTATGCAAAAACTGTAAACATGCCTTTCATCACCGAAAGGTGGTTAGGTGGTATGTTAACCAACTTTGCTACTGTACGCAAGTCAATCAAAAAGATGTCGAACATCGATAAATTGACAAAAGACGGTACTTATGCTAACCTTTCGAAAAAAGAAAGGCTGATGATACAGCGCGAGCGTATTAAACTGGAAACGTTGCTTGGCGGTATATCCGACCTGAACCGTTTACCGGCAGCTTTATTTTTGATCGACGTTAAAAAGGAGCACATCGCGGTTTCGGAAGCATTAAAATTGAATATCCCTACGTTCGCGATGGTGGATACCAACTCTGATCCTTCGAACATCGATTTCCCTATCCCTGCAAATGACGATGCAACCAAATCAATTTCATTGATCACCGGTATCATCATCCAGGCTATAGTTGAAGGTTTGGAAGAACGCAAACGCGAGAAAGAAGACGAAGCTGAAAAAGAAGCAGCAGTAGCGAAAGCTAAAGCAGATGCTCCGGAAGCAGCAACGCCTGCAACAGCAGCAGTTGTTGACCGCGCACCGGCAGAAGGTGGCAAACGCACACGCAAATCGGCTGTTGAAGCTGACGCAGCAGTTGCCGATGAAGCACCTGCCGCTGAAAAAACTGAAGAATAATAAAGTTGTAAGGGTTGTAGAAGTTGTAAAGGTTCTAAAATCCCTTACAATTTTTACAACTCTTTAACATTTACAACTTTTATAAACAATATTAAATAAACATGGAAACTATGTCTAATCCAATAACTGCAGCCGACGTAAACAAATTGCGCCAGGAAACTGGTGCGGGAATGATGGACTGCAAAAAAGCTTTAACCGAAACTAACGGTGACTTTGAAGCTGCAAAAGACTTTTTAAGAAAAAAAGGCGCTAAAATAGCTGCCGCCCGCCAGGACAGGGATTCAAACGAAGGTGTGGTTATTGCACGTACTTCGGCTGATGGCAAACGCGGTGTAATTATTGAACTGAACTGCGAAACTGATTTCGTGGCCAAAAATGCTGAGTTTATCGCTTTTGCTAACCAGATTGCTAACGCAGCAGTTGAAGCAAATCCGGCTAACCTGGAAGAATTGAACGAATTAAGCGTTCAGACCGAAAGCAGCAGCGCTAAGATCGGTGAATTAACTATCGAAAAAACAGGTAAGATCGGCGAGAAGATCGGCGTATCAAAATATGTGGCTGTTGAAGGCGAAAGAGTGATCGCGTATATCCACGGTAATTTCCGTTTAGGTGTATTGGTTGCTTTAAGCGCAAGCTTTGATGGCGCTGACGAAACAGGTAAAGACGTTGCAATGCAAATTGCTGCGATGAGCCCTGTTGCGATTGATAAAGATGGCGTTGACGCTACTACTATCGAACGCGAATTAGAAATTGCTAAAGAACAAATACGTTTGGAAGGCAAACCTGAAGCAATGGTTGAAAAAATTGCTGCAGGCAAACTGAACAAATTCTACAAGGATTCAACTTTATTGAACCAGGAATTTGTAAAGGACCCGTCCAAAAGCGTGGCCCAGTTTTTAAACGGGGTTGAAAAAGGACTGACAGTAACCGCATTTAAGCGGGTAGCTTTAGGAGCTTAAATATTTTAATCCCCCCGACAAATCGGGGGGATTTTTTTTGCAATATTGTTTTCGTAACCACCAATTGCAAACATGACAACAGCACTTCACAACCTGCAACTCATTTCCGGCGGTGTTATCACCCGGGGAAAAGCCGTTTTAATTTCCGGCGATCAGATCATTGACATTGTTGACGACCATTCAATTCCCGAATCGGCTAAAAAGATAGATCTTAAGGGCGCTTTCCTTGCCCCCGGACTGATCGACCTGCAGATCTATGGCAGCGGCGGTAAACTGTTTGCAGGCCAGCCGGAAGTTGATGCACTGGAACGAATGGAAACGGACCTGCTAAGTGAAGGCACCACCGGTTTTTTTGCAACGATAGGCACCAACACCAATGACATTGTAGAAAAAGGAATTGAATCGGCAAAGATCTACCGCGAAACCTGCAAAGGCAACTTTTTGGGTTTGCACCTGGAAGGCCCATACCTTAACCCTATAAAGAAAGGCGCGCACCCGGCCAATCTGATCAAAAAAGGTACCCTGGCTGAAGTGCAGCGCTGGATAGAGAATGCCGATGGCGTGATCAAAATGATGACCATCGCTCCCGAACTGCAGGACCAGGAAGTAATTGATTACCTGCACGATCATGGGGTTATCCTGTCATCAGGTCACAGCAATGCAAGCTATCAACAGGGTAAATCTTTCTTAAATAACCCCATACCCGCCGTTACGCATTTGTTTAACGCCATGCCGCAAATGCATCACCGCGATCCTGGCTATATACCCGCAATTTTTGAGGAGAAGCCATACACCAGCATTGTGAACGATGGCATCCATGTCGATTTTGCCATGGTGCGCCTGGCCAAGCGCGAACTGGGCGATAAGTTGTTCTTGATTACCGACAGGGTTACCGCCGCTACGGAAGGAACCTACCAGCACCAGTTTACCGGCGACCGCTTCGTCATGCCCGATGGAACCCTATCCGGATCATGCCTCACCATGTTAAAAGCCGTGCAGAACGCTGTGGAACATGTGGGTATCAACCTTGCCGAAGCCATCAATATGGCCTGTTTATATCCCGCACAACTAGCTAAACTGGCAAAAAAGGGACGTGTCGAGGCTGGGTACGATGCGGATATGATCATTTTTAACGAAGGCTTCGAAGTACAAGGCACTGTCTTCAAAGGAATATTAACCCCGCATAATTAGTGTAATTCGAATAAATTCGTGCAATTCGTGTTTTATTTAACAAATCTGACATAAAATTTTAACACTGCACATATTTCTCTACTTTTGACAAACTCGACTTCATGACCTATAAAAGAATCCTTTTAAAACTTAGCGGAGAGTCGCTTATGGGCGACAAGCAATACGGAATTGATAATAAACAGGTTTTACAATATGCACATGACATTAAGGATGTGCATGATAAAGGGATAGAAATGGCCATAGTGGTAGGCGGCGGGAACATATTCCGCGGCCTCAGCGCCGAAAAATCGGGCATGGACCGCGCACAGGCTGATTATATGGGCATGCTGGCCACCGTGATCAATTGCATGGCCCTGCAAAACGCTTTGGAAAGTATTGGGGTGGAAACCCGCCTGCAGTCGGCCATAAAAATGGAGCAGATCTGCGAACCTTATATCCGTCGCCGTGCCATGCATCATTTAGAGGAGCGCAAAATAGTGATCTTCGGCGCCGGTACCGGTAACCCTTATTTTACTACTGATACCGCTGCATCCCTGCGCGCTATCGAAATAAAGGCCGACGTAGTACTAAAAGGCACACGCGTTGACGGGATCTACACTGCCGATCCTGAAAAAGATCCAACTGCCACCCGTTACGATAACATCACCTACCAGGAAGTTTACGATAAGGGCCTTAACGTAATGGACATGACTGCCATTACACTTTGCCAGGAAAATAAACTGCCCATCATCGTTTTCGATATGAATAAGCCCGGTAATTTTATGAAAATTGCGTTGGGTGAACCGATTGGGACGCTGGTGAAGGAGTAAATCCAAACAAACCAAAAGATTTCTTAAAACTCCTGCTTTCCCTCTTTTCGCGCAGCGAAGAGAGGGTGGTCGAGCGAAGCAACGACCGGGTGAGTCCACCCGACGGACATTAGCGCCAATGCATTACCGCCAACCCAAACGCTACCTATTGCGTCCGCCCCTTCGGCCGGTTATTGCTATTCTTATTACCCCATTTCCGCTGCTGCGGCCTCCTGGTGGTTGATTGTGGGGAATGCTTCATTTCGATGCTTTTCAGTTCATCCGGCACTTCCATCAGGCGGATAGGTTTCTCTATCAGTTGTTCAATGCTTTTTAGCTTGCGTTCGTCGCGGTGGTTAACAAAGGTGATGGCTGTTCCGGTAGTTTCAGCACGGGCCGTGCGGCCAATGCGGTGGATATAATCTTCAGGGTCGCCGGGTACGTCGTAGTTGATCACCAGGTCTATCCCCTCCACATCAATACCACGCGATAGGGCGTCGGTACCAATAATAATTGGCAATTGCCTGTTTTTAAAGTTTAATAGAATCTCTTCCCGTTCCTTTTGCTCCAGGTCCGAGTGAAAAGCCGAAACATTCATCCTGGCCGACTTCAGCTCCCTCGCCAGCGACTTTACAATCTCTTTCCTCGAGCAGAATATCAAAATACTGGTGTACGAGCCATTTTTCAGCAGCATTTGTAATAAAGGCGTTTTCTGCTGATCATGCACCCGGTAAACCTGCTGGTCGATCCCCACTGCGGGTTGCGAAAGTGCTATGTTTATTTGTTGTGGATGATTCAATATCGATTTGGCCAGCGTCCGGATCCTCCCCGGCATCGTGGCCGAAAACAGCAGCGTCTGCCGTTCCTTTGGCAGGTAACTTACTATGCGCATAATATCATCGTAAAAGCCCATATCCAGCATGCGATCGGCTTCATCAAGCACCAGGTGAGTGATGTGGCTTAGCTTCAACACGCCCGATGTAAGGTGTGCTATCAGCCTGCCCGGTGTGGCTATGATGATGTTTACGTTGTTCTGGATGCCCCTGCGCTGCTGCTCATAAGCAATACCATCGCCGCCGCCAAAAACGGCTATCGAGGTAATGCCTGTAAAATAGGCAAGGCCCTCCACCTGCTGGTCTATCTGTTGGGCCAACTCGCGGGTTGGCGCCAGGATCAGGGTATCGCTGTGGTGCTTATGGGTTTTGCTGATATGCTCCAAAACCGGCAATAAGTATGCCCCGGTTTTGCCGGTACCCGTTTGGGCACACGCAATAATATCGTTTCCCTCTAAAATAATGGGGATGGCCATTTCCTGTATCGGTGTAGGGGTGTTGAACCCCATACTTAAAATGCCTTCTAATAAATGCTCGTTAAAATTGAATTCCTGGAATGTCACTATACTTTTATGGTGATGAGGTATGCAAGATAGGAAAAATTGTTGTGTTATGTTGCAAACTGCTATAAAAGCGACAAGAGCGTTACATTAGACAACCTGTACGACGCGTTTATTAGCGCCATTGTTTATCAATCATTCCCTTTAATTCCGTTATTTGCATTTTATTTCCCTTTATAAATATGGCAACAGAAGTTAAGTGCCCCAGTTGTGGTTTTGGATTTCCCATTGAGGAAGTGATGGCCGAAGAATACAAAAAAGAACTGCGCGTAAAAATGCAGGAATATACCCAGCAAAAGGAAGAAGAATACCGCAAAAAAGAAACCGAATTCGTTAACAAGGAGCGGCAGCAGCAGGTGTTGTTTGAGCAGCGCCTGACCGACGAAAAAAAGCAATTGCAGGGCATTATCGAGCAGTCGCTGCGTAAAAGCATTGGATCCGATTATGAAAATAAGCTGGCCCTGCTGCAGAATGAAAAGAACGAAACCGACGAAAAGCTAAAACTGTCCCGCCAAAAGGAACTGGAATTTTTGCAAAAGGAAAACGTGCTAAAACAGCGCGAAGAAGAGCTCGAACTCTCGGTACAGCGCAAACTGCAGGAGCAGCGCAACGAGCTTTCCGAACAAATCCGCAAGCAGGAGGCCGAACGTTTTAACCTGAAAGATACCGAATACCAGCTGAAACAAAAGGAACTGGAAAAACAGCTGGAGGACCAAAAGAAGCTGGTGGACGAAATGAAGCGCAAAGCCGAGCAAGGCTCCATGCAGCTACAAGGCGAAGTGCAGGAACTGATCCTGGAAGAATTGCTGCGCGAAAACTTCCCCTTTGACGTGATTGGCGAGGTGGGTAAGGGTGTGCGCGGGGCCGATTGCATCCAAACCGTGCGCAATAAATTCGGCCTGGAGTGCGGGCGCATTATTTATGAAAGCAAACGCACCAAGGATTTCGGCGGCGACTGGATAGACAAGCTGAAAAAAGACATGCGCGCCATCGGCGTGGACGTGGCCGTTATCGTGTCGCAATGTTACCCTAAGGGGATGGATTGCTTTGGCGAAAAAGACGGCGTGTGGATCTGCTCATTTGAGGAAGTAAAGGCCGTGGCCTACATCCTGCGCGACGGCATCATCAAGCTGGCTAACCTGGCCAAAGCGCAGGACAACAAAGGCGACAAAATGCACCTGCTGTACGATTACCTCATCAGCAACGAATTCAGCGAACAATGGAAAGCCATCCGCGAGGGCTATATGAGCATGCGCATCTCCATCCAAAAAGAGCGCGACGCCATGGAGAAAATGTGGAAGGCCCGCGAAAAGCAGCTGGAAAAAGTACTATTAAATGCCGCCCACATCAAAGGCTCCATTGAAGGTATTGCCGGCAGCGATATGATCCATTTGGAACTGGGAGATGATGAGGACGAAGGCTTGTTGCTGGAGTAGCGCTGCATGGTCACTGCAGGGTTGCTGGCACCGGGCCTGCGTTCCATTTTTACACGCGGAACGGGTGGAACACTATGAAACACGCTGATTATCAGCTGTTTCAATATTCGCATGTTTGTAAATTATTGATAATCAGGTGTTCCATTTTTTCACCGGGACGATTTTTTAGCTAAAAACTGTAAAAAAGTACCGAAATCGTAAAAAAACAATCAAATGGGGTGTTCCAACAGGGGTTTCCGGAACGGCTCCCCGCGTTCCGGGGCGGGAATTTTACGGCGGCAGGATGCTCTTTTGCAGTCTCCGCAGTGTCTCTGGAACAGGACCCTGCGTAAAACTAAAAATTGAATTGAACACCGGCCAAAAGCTGTACCTTATCGAAGAGTACTACAAAAACTTTGATGAATTGAAGGAAGCGATCAGGCGGGCAAGGTTTGGGTTGGATTGAAGGAAAAAGCTATCAGCGGGGTGGAGTACGCCGCGCTTTTTTCCCGGCGCTGCATACTTGACCGGATAGGAATCTTTGCTTGAAAATAATGTTCACCGGATCTATGATAGAGAAATCTTTGTCGATTAAGAACAGGAAAAGGTTGTCGGTGGCATTACCTGGCATCAAAAAGAGGAAAATCAATTGACTAAACGTCTAAGGAGTCCCGGATTTTAATTGTAGCTGTTTAAAAATTTCGCGGTAGGCTCGCCCTATTGTTATGATATGCCCGGCAACCTGAACGGTCTCGGCGGTGTAGGAATCAATGTGGTTAAGTGATATGATAAAAGACCTGTGCACACGTTTGAATTGATGAGCAGGAAGTAGTTTTTCAATCGCCAGGGTGCTCATTTTCGGAAGATACGCTGCTTTAGCCGTTACGATTTTAACGTACTCCCGCTGACTTTCAACATAAAAAATTTCAGAGAAAAATAGCTTTACTTTCTTTTTTTGGACAGTGATTACAATGTGGTCATTGCCCGGCATTTTTTTCTCCAGTTGAAATTGTTCGACCGCTTGTTTCAATTTTTTATGTTCATACTGATTTTTAATCAACCCAAAGAATAAAAGAGACAGTATTCCGTGCGGAGCGACATAAATGATGCCCGCTGTTATTGAAAAAGATTTGAGAGCGGTATACAAATAAAGGCTCACGCCCAACATACGCCAGGCATAAAGGCCGGCAGACAGCGATATAATTGCAACCGGGTAGAAGAAAATACGACCCCGCACCCTTTCAAAGAAAAGAAAATTGATAATTGTAATATAAATCGCAAACCATATGCTGTTAAATAATGTCGCTAAAAATGGTGGGTGCTGACTGCACAGGTCAATCGCCAGCCAAAGCAGGAAATAGCCCAGTCCAGTCCAAACATATAATTTAAATATTTTTTGGGGCATTGTTTTGTTTAACCCAAATATAGGTTTTAAAAAAATATCGCCAGGGCATTGCAATTATAGGGAAGATCACCCATATGTCGATCCGCGCCATACCCTCGGCGGGTGAACCCACCAGTGTTCCCGCCCGATATAATGGCAGGGCCACGATAATGAGCCATGTGGTTTTGTAAATGATTTCAAACAGGACGATGGGCAGCATTTTAAGGGGCTGACGGATACCGATAAATGCAATAATGGAATAACCGCCCCACATGCACCACGCTGCAGCGCGTGTCGGTTCCCAGGCAGTACGATGCGCCAGTATAGTATGCCACGATTCAAACGAAAGGAGCAGGAACATTAGTGTAAAAAGCAATTGCAACAACCGGATGTTGATTTTAGGAACGCCTTCGTTTTTCATAAATTTTTGGCCAAGCTAAGGACAAAATCTATGTGACGACAATTTGGGCTACAGACAACGCCTTATTGTCAACTAATAACTGCTGGCGGCCAATGATTATTAACTACACTTGATGGTATGAAAACATCCATCCAAACAAAGGCCAGGATTAGCGGGTTGATCTACCTGGTCATTATAGCAGGAGGCATATTCGCGGAACTTTTTGTACGCGGCGGCCTGGTTGTAAACAATAATCCCTCGGCAACCGCTCACAATATATTGTCGCATCAATTCCTTTATCGCACTGGTTTTGCTGTTGAGCTATTTTATTGCCTGATTAATGTGCCGCTCATCTTGCTGTTTTATAAAATCTTTAAGATCGTCAATAAAAATTTAACCTTGCTTGTTGTCTGCTTCAGCCTCATCGGCACAGCCATCGAAAGTGTGTGTCTACTGTTCCATTTTGCGCCATTGATATTCTTGACCAGTCCTTCCTTGTCCATAGCACAAGCCGAGGCGTTAACTTACCTCTCTCTGCGTTTTTTCGGTTACGGCTTTTCAATAGCGCTCGTCTTTTTCGGCGCCTATTGCCTGTCCATGGGCATGCTGATCTATCAGTCTGCATTCCTTCCCAAATTCATCGGCGTCTTATTATTTATTCAAGGTGTTTGTTACCTCGTCAACAGCTTTGGCAACTTTCTTGCGCCGGCGTTCGCCGCTAAATTCTTTTCCATACTGGAGGTTTCTGGTCTTGGCGAAGTATCTTTTTGTCTTTGGCTGTTGACCATGGGTGTAAACACCATAAAATGGCAGGAAAAGACGATAGCGGAGGTGTAAACTTTTGTCTTTTTATTTAACTTAAAGGCCGGGTGTGGGTCCAAATAGCCGGTATATCGCTTAACAGCTCGCGAAATTTTACCGTTACCTTCCATAGAATAGCGATTAGTTGCATTTATTGTCTTCGCAGGGTCTCTGGCACAGGACCCTGCGTTCCCGGATAGAATAATTTGTTATATTACGCTCCTATCTACCCTTTGCCAAAACCAGCTCATGACAGCAGCCGTTACTTCAAAATTTCGTAACTCGCTTTGGATCGCGCCAATTTTTCTGGGCGTTTTAGTGTTCGTGCTGATCGCGCTTGTCGACGACCTGGCGCAAAAGGACTACAGCCCCGGCAACGCACACCAAATAATGGAAATCCTGGCGATTTTGATCGGATTGATCTCTTTTAATACTTACCGTGCCGTTAACCGTTTTATAAGAGTTACCTTAAGCCCCAACGAATTA
>Ga0206921_10106_pt2 | contig 25089 bp, 14 predicted proteins | sample Alteio_BWOrgHeat_66_FD_152930 | JGI IMG/M metagenome (GOLD analysis project Ga0206921, IMG submission 152930) | Enriched cells from forest soil in Barre Woods Harvard Forest LTER site, Petersham, Massachusetts, United States -... | ecosystem: Environmental > Terrestrial > Soil > Temperate forest >...
AACAGCTAGAAATATCCCTGTTGCAGGAGAGTACGAGATCAAGAATGCGCAGGCCATGAAGATCATGGACGGCTTTGGGGCGGGAGGTTCATTTACCGAATATTACGCTATGGATTTTAAGGATGATGTAGTACTGATGGGGCATGACGGTCCCGGTCATATCAAAATCGCCGAAGGCAAAACCAAAGTAAGGCCATTAAAAGTATATCATGGTAAAGTGGGGAGAGGCTTATCGGTGGAGATGTCAGTAAAAAATGGGCCTGTAACGCTATTATCGGTAGTTGAACAAAGTGGCGGTAAATTGATGTTATTGGTAGCCGAAGGCGATTCAGTACCAGGGCCGATATTGGAGATTGGCAATACTAATAGCCGTTATAAATTCAGCATTGGTGCCCGCAAGTTTGTTAACAACTGGAATAGCCACGGTCCGGCACATCACTGTGCGGTTGGGGTAGGGCATATTGGCTCAAAGATCAGTAAGTTGGGACAGTTGCTGAATATGGATGTGATACAGGTTTGTTAATCAGGTAATATGAGATCATTTTGCCTGATATTGATAACTGCTTTCTTCTGTTGTAATTATGTATCTGCACAATCCCCACGCAGAATAGAAAGCTTTGATGGCAACTGGAAATTTATGCTGGGCGATGACAGCCTTGCCAAGCAGCCGGCATTTAACGATAGCAAATGGCGCAGGCTTGATCTGCCTCATGACTGGAGCATAGAGGGTAATTTCAGCGAAAAAAATACCACAACACAGGGCGAAGGTGGTTTACCCGCCGGTATTGGCTGGTATCGTAAGACTTTCAAATTCCCTTTATCCTCAAAAAATAAAAATGTATGTATTGATTTTGATGGTGTTTACCGTAACTCTGAAGTTTGGATTAATGGCCATTACCTCGGTAAACGGCCAAACGGGTACATTTCTTTCAGCTATGATCTTACCCCATATTTAAATTTTGGTGATAAGGAAAATATCATTGCGATAAAAGTCGATAACTCCGGTCAGCCCAACTCGCGTTGGTATAGTGGTTCAGGTATATATCGTAATGTTTGGCTTACCACGGTAAATAAAACCTGTTTTACTAAATGGGGAACGTTTATCACTACACCTCACATTACAAATAATCAGGCAACCATACACATAAACACCACTATAAAATCAAGAAACAAAGAGCTTAGCTTAAAAACGATCATCTATAATGAAAAAAGTAAAGTTGTAACTTCTAATTCGTTACTGATAAAAAATTTAAGTGATACTACGGTAATTTCCTCATATGATTTAAATATTAAAAACCCGCAGTTATGGTCAACGGATCATCCATATCTATATAAAATATCGTTGCAGATAATACATGGCGGTAAAGTATTGGATAATATTACAGTTAATACAGGCATCCGTTCTTTTGAGTTTGATGTGCAAAAAGGTTTCTCTTTAAATGGAGTTCATACAAAGATCAAAGGTGTTTGTATGCACCATGATCTGGGCGCATTAGGTGCTGCTGTTAATACACGCGCAATAGAACGGCAACTGCAAATACTAAAGGCTATGGGTTGTAATGCTATCCGTACTTCACATAATCCCCCGGCACCTGAATTTTTGGATCTGTGTGATAAGATGGGCTTTTTAGTTATGGATGAAGCCTTCGATATGTGGGCTAAAAAGAAAACCAAACATGATTATCATGAGGATTGGGCGCAATGGCATAAACGTGATCTGGAAGATCAGATCCTGCGTGATCGTAATCACCCCTCCGTATTTATTTGGAGTATAGGTAACGAGATCCGTGAACAGTTTGATAGTACCGGCATTAGCATCGCACGTGAACTGGTGAAAATTGTCAAGGATATCGATAATACACGACCGGTAACATCTGCATTAAGCGAATCAGATCCACACAAAAATTTTATTTATCAGTCGGGAGCATTGGACCTGGTAGGGCTTAATTATCACCAGGAAGTATATGCTGATTTCTCTAAGAATTATCCCGGTCAAAAGTTTATAGCTACTGAAACCATGTCGGCATTGGAAACCCGCGGATTTTATGATACTCCAACCGATACCACTCGCCACTGGCCGCAAAGCTCAAAAATTCCATTCAAACAAGGCAATCCGGAATTTGCAGTTACTGCTTACGATAATGTGGCAGCTTACTGGGGCTCAACCCATGAGGAAACTTGGAAGATCATTAAGAAATATGATTTCCTGTCAGGATTATTCATCTGGACGGGTTTTGATTACATAGGTGAACCAACCCCGTATTCATGGCCTGCACGCAGTTCTTATTTTGGGATTATTGATCTGGCTGGTTTTCCAAAGGATGTTTACTATATGTACCAAAGTGAGTGGACAAATAAGCCTGTTTTACATCTTTTACCGCATTGGAACTGGAAGGCCGGCCAATTAATTGATGTTTGGGCTTATTATAGTCAGGCTGATGAAGTGGAACTATTCCTGAACGGAAGATCATTAGGTGTAAAAACTAAACGAGGCGACGACCTGCACGTAAGCTGGAAAGTTAAATTTGAACCCGGAACATTGAAGATTATATCCCGCAAGAACGGAAAGATTATATTAACTGAAGAAGAACATACCGCAGGGGCACCCGCAAAAATTGAGCTGTCAGCCGATCGTAAATCCATAAAAGCTGATGGTAGGGATCTTTCATTTATAACAGTAAAAGTACTGGATGCCAATGGTAATATTGTGCCGAATGCTGATAACCTTATTGATTTTAAGATCACGGGCCCTGTGCAAATAGCCGGAACGGATAACGGCTCACAAATAAGTATGGAATCATTTAAGACGAACCATCGTAAAGCATTCCATGGTATGTGTTTATTGATAGCACAAGCAAAACGAAGTGAGGGCACAGCTATTGTTTACGCGCAAGCCAAGGGTTTGCAGCCTGCAAGTTTGACGTTAAATGTGAAATAAAAACAGCATTTTAAGCACTTTGTGCCACTTGTGGTGCCTGGCCTTTTAAATATCTCCTTTTATATTCAAGCGGCGTCATGTTGGTTACCTTTTTAAAGTGACGGTAAAAGTTGGATATATTGTTAAAGCCACACTCAAAACAAAGTACTTCGGTGGGCAGCTTATCTTCAATTAAAAAACGACAGGCATGACTTATACGTATTTCTGTTAAAAAATCAGAGAATGTTTTTTTAGTCATTAATTTAAAATATCTGCAGAAAGAGGTAACACTTAAATTGCCGATGGCAGCTATTTCATTCAAACTTATTTCCTTTTTATAGTTGCTTAAAGTGTAGGCGCAAACTTTATTAAGGCGGATGGTGTCTGACTCATTCGACTGGTGAAACTCATTGTGTGATAGTGTGATATGTTCAAAGTTATCATTTTCAGCTAATACTTTGAGTATGGATAGCAATACTATAATGCGGTCGAGGTTATTGGCATTAACCGCACGGTGCATTAAACGTTTTAATTCTTCTTTGGCAGGGCCATTAACAATTATACCATTTTTAGCTTTTTCAAACAGTTTAGGTAATAAATAAGCCTCAGGCAAATTAAGTAAATAACGCCCCAGGCAATCAGGTAAGAAGTGTATAACTATCACTTCTACATTAAGTCCTGAATCAGGCTGAAAATACTCTTCTTTGCATCGCCAGCAATGTGGTAGTTTTTCTCCTAGCAATAATATTTCTCCAGAAGAAAAGTTGCTGATATTATCACCAATAAAGCGCACACCTTCACCTTTAATAACATAGTGTAATTCCAGTTCAGGGTGGTAGTGCCATATACCCCTGAATGTGGGTAAAATATCATGCCTGATGCTAAACGAATTCTGTGGTTTTACATCAACTTTGAGAAAATGTGGTTTCATTTTGAACTTAAATCTAATAAAAAATGAATCAATTGCTTGATCTGGTTATTATTGGTTATTCAGGTTTAGAATTTAAATGTACTGAAAAAAAAATGATGTTATCAAGTATTAACCTAAAAACGGCATGTAAAGATGTTGTGATAAATTACAATTAAGCCCATGATAATATCATACAATAAGTTGATAAATACAGGTAGTAATAGCAATTACTATTACTTGATATTTGTTATTGTAGTCTGTTTTAATGATAACAGTTACTGCGCATTATATAAACCGAACTAATAAATTATATTTTTTGCAACTGGTTAAGTCTTAATAATTATTGATTGCTTAATTAGTGTTTGTGATACAATTATTAAGGCTGATAGATTAGTCTAATAATGTTAAATATATATTCAATTTTATTAAAATAAACCGATGAGAAAATACCTTTTTATACTAATGATAGCGGCGCTGGGCATATCATTTGTACATGCACAAACTGCACCAGCTGATGAGCAGGCAAATTATACACAAGTAATAACCAAGCGGGCTGAGAAAATAGTTTCGGCACTTAATATTACTGACTCTGCAAAGTTTAAACGGGTAACTGATATTGTGGTTAACCAATACCGCAACCTGAGCGCTATTCATGATAGCCGCAATGAGCAGGTGAAAGATATAAAAGCAAAATATGCCGATGATAAAACTACCGCCAACACACAAATAGCCCTGATTGATAGTAATGTTGATAAACAGTTAAACACATTACATGCATCTTATTTAACCAGGCTTGGCACGGAGCTTACGCCGCAGCAAATAGATGAGGTTAAGAATGAGATGACCTATAAAATATTACCATTAACCTATAACGCATATCTTGATGAATTACCAACTTTAACCGATCCGCAAAAGCTTCAGATTAAAGCATGGTTAACCGAAGCACGTGAACATGCTATAGATGCGGAATCATCAGAGAAAAAGCATGCCTGGTTTGGCAAATACAAAGGCAGGATAAATAATTATTTATCGGCACAAGGCTATGATATGAAGAAAGCAGGTGAAGAATGGCAGCAACGCATAAAAGAAAAATCAACTCAGAAAGGATAAGAAATTATTAATTAATGGATGGGCCATTAATTAATACATATGCAAACCTAATTATATTAAATACCAATTAAATTAACCTAAAATTTTTATGAGAAAAATTTACCTTTTACTTTCAGTACTACTGCTGCTCAGCACTGTACTAAAAGCCCAGAACAGGACCATTACCGGTACTGTTACGGATGAAAAGAATGCGCCGCTGCCTGGCGTAACCGTGCAGGTTAAAGGCAGTACATCATCTACCGCTACAGATGCGGATGGTAAGTATTCAATTAAAGTAACCAATTTGCAGAGCGTTGTTATTGGTGTTAAGTTTCTTGGATATAATTACCAGGAAAAAACATTAAGGGAGGGCGAAAGAAATGCCGACTTTAAACTGGTGCCAAATACCAGTAATTTGGATGAAGTAGTGGTAGTAGGCTATGGTACACAAAAGAAAGCGACTTTAACAGGAGCTGTAGTGACCATCTCGCCAAAGGATATTCAGGATATTCCCAGCCTTAATCTTGGTGCTTCATTAGCAGGCCAGGTAGCGGGTTTAGCTGTGGCACAAGATCAACGCCCCGGCCAGCCGGCTACACTTACCATCCGTAACCCGGTGGTTTTAAACTCAAGTGCTGGTGGCTCAACCAATCCACTTTTTATTATTGACGATATACAACGTACACAGGCCGATTTTAACTTACTGGACCCTAATGATATTGAAAGCATTTCTATATTAAAAGATGCCGAAGCAGCGATCTATGGTGTATCCGGTGGTTCGGGTGCTATCCTTGTGCGTACAAAAAAAGGCAAAATAGGTGCTCCTAAAATCAGCTTCAGCTCACAATTTGGTTCTGCAAATGCTGTACAGCTTCCAAAGATGCTCACTGGCCCTCAAATGGCAACTTTTATTAATGATTACCAGCAGATTGGCGAAATGGCGCCTAATGGTGTACAAACCGGTAATACTATTGATGCCAACGGTTATGTAAATGGTAATGCCTCCCAAAAAATTTCAGGCTGGTATACTCCGGATGAATTGGCCTATATTAATAATCCTGCAAACAATACTAATTTCCTTAAACAGGAATTTCATGCAGCAGATGTTGAGCGTGAAGCCGTGAACATATCGGGTGGTACAGACAAAGCTACTTATTTTGTGGGCGCTGATTATGTAAACCAAAATTCGAACTTTTCGGGCATTAGTAACTATAAATGGGGGATACGTGCCAATGTTCAGGCGAAACCAGCCAAAGGCTTAACTGCCGGGTTGAATGTAAGCTTTGATCAATCGTATAACAAAGAGTTTTGGTATAAACAAAAGAGCACTACGGAAAGTTTAAATAATGACGTAGTAACGCTGAACCAGGCATTGCCATGGCAAAAATACTTTATCAACGGCAATCCGGTGTATTTATCAAGTACAACATTTGATGATATCAACGTGATGCTTTTCCAAAATTCAAACAATTACGAGGATAATCGCCAGTTTCTCACCAACTTCTTGGGAACATTAAGTTATGAAATACCTGGCGTTAAAGGCTTAACTGCAAACGCTACCTTCAATTACAATATCAATACCAACTTCCCGACACAGTTTGGTACCGGGTTTAATTATTACCAGTATTCAGGTACCGGTGCTAATGACCACATACCTGGCGGCACTCTTCTTAAAACTATTGAAATTGATAACGGAAACATTATTACGTTTAATCCTTCGTATGCTAAGGCTTATCAGTTAGATGCTTCGCTTAACTACCAGAACAGCTTTGGTAAAAACAACATTACTGCACTAGCTGTATATGAGCAAAGGGAGACTAATAACGATTTTGTAAACGCAAACGTAGCCGGGGTTGTTCCGGGCGGTTTACCAAACTTTAACTTTACCACCGGCTTGCAGCAAACTAACCAGGCAAACGGAAGTTTACTTGGCGAATCTGGGGCAGAATCTGTTATAGAACGCATCAATTATGATTATAATCAAACCTATTTATTGCAATTAGTTGGCCGTCAGGATGGTACTACCAATTTTGCACCCGGCGAGAGATGGGGCAATTTTGGTGGAGTTTCGGTTGGTTGGGTAGCCTCAAACGAAAAATTTGTAAAAGATCTCGCTCCCTGGGTGGATCAGTTAAAATTCAGAGCAAGTGTTGGCATTGTGGGTGGTAACTCAATTGCTTCAGCAAACTATCAATATTATCAACAATATGGTATCGCTACAGGCAGCCCTAATGGTGGCGCTGTGTTTGATGAACAAGTACGTGGTATCGGTATAAAATCCGGCAATCTTGCCGATCCGAATACAACCTGGGATCACAGGACTGAAACAGATTACGGTGTGGATATGCAATTTTTAAAGAATCGTTTATCAGTTACCGGCGATTATTTCTGGACCCACGGTTATGACCTTTTAACCACATTGAGCGGCGCTGTGCCATTTTTAATCGGCAACACGCCACCCGCCGAAAACTATGGTATTGTCGACAACTTCGGTACAGAAATCACTGTGGGTTGGGCCGACCACATCAACTCGGATTGGGGCTATAATGTTAAAGTGTTTTATAGCTGGAGCGACGATAAAAATATACGTGAAGACATAGCACCTGGTGTGATAGGTACTGCACAGGATCGTACAGGCCAATCGGATGACGGCGGTGTATTTGGCTTTGAAAGCCTTGGCCTTATCAGAACCCAGGCGCAGGCTAACCAGATCATTGCATCCAGGGCAGCAGCAGCAGGCGGTGCCCAGAATGTTAAAATATTTGGTTTAACTCCTGCCCCGGGTATGCTAAACTATGCCGACTTAGATGGCAATGGTGTTATAGAAAACAGCGATACTAAGGACGAAAAATATCTGTCGCACAAGGTTGGCAATCATAACAACGCGGGTTTCAACTTCGGTTTTAGTTATAAAAGTATTAGCTTAAATGTGGTAAGTGGTTTAAGCTGGGGCGGTACCTCATCAATATCAGGTACTGAGTTAACCTCAAACGACAATCAGAATGCCAGTTCGGGTGGTGCTGATTTGCAGGAAAACAGGGCAGCATTCTGGAGCGATCACTGGACGCCAACAAATACCAATGCTACCTATCCAGCCCCTTATTATTACAAGGAATGGGATGTAGTATCTAACTTCTGGTTTGTAAATAGTTTTAACTGGAATATACAACAAGCCAATTTAAGCTGGGCCCTACCTACAAAGTGGATAAAGGTTGTAGGCCTTGCCAGTGCACGGATATTCGGACAATGTACAAATGTATTAAGCTTATATAATCCATATCCGGACCATTACAGAACTGATCAGGTTGGTATAGAAAACTATCCATTGCTCAGAACATTTACTTTCGGTCTTAATGCAGGATTTTAAAATTTAAAGAAATGAAAAAATTATATAACATATCGTTCGCAGTTCTGGTTATATCAGCGCTGCTATATTCGAGCTGTAAAAAAGTGCTTGATAAAGGACCTTTAACAACCTATACCGGACAACTCGTTTTTTCTGACTCAACACTTGCAGTAGAGTATTTAAACTCTATTTATTCAAATAATTTACCTACATGGGCAGGCAATGGCGGGGCAAACAGCACCATTGCTTCTGCAAGTGTTGGTACACTTACCGAAGAAAATCAAGGAAGTAACATATTTGTTTTGGGTACAGTAGTTTCATCCAGTGTTACTGATATCGGCACAGGTAACAACGCTACTAATAATTATGGTAAAATACGTGCTTTAAATGATTTTATAAGCAATTTGGCAAGCAGCCCCATTGCTATGGGTACAAAAAACAGGTTTAAGGCGCAAGCTTTGTTCTGGAGGGCATACCGTTATTTCGACCTGGTTAGATTATATGGCGGTGTGCCACTTGTTTTAACCCCGCTGCCTGTTGTAGGTACGGCTGCCAAACAAGCTGCCCTGCTACCACGCAATACCACCACGCAAACATTTAATCAGATCGTAAATGACCTGGATACTGCTATCATGTACTTGCCAGGTAATTGGCCTGCAATTGATTACGGCCGCATAACCAAAGGCGCTGCACAAGCTTTTTTGGGCCGCGTATTGTTAACCTGGGCGAGCCCGCAGTTTAATCCAACTAATGATATGAGCCGTTGGCAAGCGGCTTACCAGGCCAATACAGATGCTATTGCAACACTTAGCTCACATGGCTATGGCCTGTATCCAAAGGAAGATGTAACCATGTGGACAACAGAAGGTCCCGGAGGTTCCGGGCCTGCAAATCCCGAAGCCGTTATGGTTACGGAGTTTAACACGGATAACTCATCTAGCAATACAGAGGATAATAACACTTATACCGCCAGCAATATCCCTAAGGCATTAGGCGGCGGTGGCGCCAATAACCCTACCTGGGATGAGGTTCAGGCATTTCCTATGCTGGATGGCAAAGCGCCAGGCGCTTCAACCAAATATCCATATGATCCTGTACATTTCTTTGATAACCGCGACCCGCGCTTTAATCAAACCATTGCTTACAACGGTTGCTTATGGCCGCTTGAGGGTAACGCTACTAACAGGTTGTGGACATATTATTATTTTACAAATTCATCAAACACAGCTACAAAAACTACAGAACCTGTAGGTGCATCTTCTAGCGGTTTCTATTGTCGTAAAGCAGTCGATCCTGCTATAAGTGCAACTAACCTGCCATACTCAGGTACCGATTGGCAGGAGATCCGCTATGCAGAGGTAATATTAAATCAGGCAGAAGCAGCAGCAATGATAGGCAATAGCAGCACCGCTTATACCGACCTGATAGCCATACGCAATAGAGCGGGTATTGAAGCAGGTGACGGTATGTATGGTCTTACTCCAGGCCTTACAGGTACCGACCTGGCTATGGCCGTATTATTTGAAAGGCAAATTGAGTTTGCATATGAAGGCAAACGCTATTGGGATTTGAGAAGATGGAAGCTACTGGAAAGCACATTGAACGGCAAAAAGAGACAAGGTGTTACTTTCTTGCTGCAGCCTAGTACAACTTCCGGTCAGGCAAATACAGATTATCTATTAAATAATCGCGACGCAATGGCCCAGGCCAGTCTTGATAATGTTTATACAAATTATTTTAGTTATGTACCGATGACCGTAGGCGTAGGCAGTACACTTGGTGAGCTAAAGTATCTGGACAGTCAAGCTATTACATACCAACCAGCTGATTATTTCTTTGGAATACCGCTTGCTACCATACAGAATGATCCGAATATACAGCAAAATAACACCTGGGGCGGTTCTTTCGACCCCCTTAAATAAAAGCTTAGGTGGCGGGTTATTATCCCGCCATCTGTTATAATTGATATGATAAATTTAACTATGAAAAAGAAGACAGGCTTATTTTTACTTGTGGCCGCTTTGGGGTTTGCTAATCAGGCATTGGCCCAATACCCGGATGTGCCTAAAGCGGTTAAAGCAGAAAGTGATTCAATGATGGCTGCGGCTAATCGTCATTCAGATTCTGCATGGAAAGTTGCGTTACCTATTGTACAGGCAGATCAGCGCAGGGGCAAAGTGTATGTGCCATGGGCAGCAAGACCAACCGATCTTCCACAGGCAAAAATACCTGCTTTCCCGGGTGCCGAAGGTGGCGGCAAATTTACTTTTGGCGGCCGTGGTGGTAAAGTTTATGTAGTAACCAGTTTGGCTGATGACGGGCCGGGAACCTTGCGCTGGGCTTGCGAGCAGGGTGGTGCACGTATAATTGTATTTAATGTTGCCGGTATCATCCGTATTAAAACCCCCATTATTGTTAGGGCACCGTACATTACTATTGAAGGACAAACAGCGCCCGGCGATGGCGTTTGTGTTGCCGGTGAATCATTTTGGGTAAATACGCATGATGTTATTATCCGCTATATGCGTTTCCGTCGCGGTGAAACGAATGTAGGCCGTCGCGATGACGCGCTAGGTGGCGATCCTGTCGGTAATATCATTGTCGACCACACTTCTACAAGCTGGGGATTGGATGAGAACTTCTCTATGTACCGTCACATGTTCGATCCTGAAGATGGTTCAAAACCCGAAAAACTGGGCACTGTTAATATCACCATTCAAAACTGTATCTATGCTGAATCATTAGATTATTGGAATCACGCGTTCGGCAGTACAACAGGTGGTGAAAACAGTACGCTTATCCGTAATATGTGGGCCGATAATACTGGTCGTAACCCATCAGTTGGATGGAATGGTATTTATACTTTTGTGAATAACGTGGTATTTAACTGGCACCACCGCTCAATGGATGGTGGCGATTACACTACCAACTTTAATATCATCAATAATTATTTTAAACCAGGACCTGTTACGCCTAAGGATGAACCCGTAGGGCATCGCATATTAAAACCGGAGTCGGGCCGCAGTAAGCTTAAAGAAAAGTTTTTTGGCCGTGTTTATGCATCTGGTAACGTTATGGAGGGCTATCCTGAAGTAACTAAAGATCCATGGAATGGCGGTATACAGGTTGAAGGCCCGGGTGGTAAAGAATTACCGGATGCCGGACCGTATAAAGATTATATGAAATCGGATGATCCTTTTCCAATGGCACCTGTTACTATCATGTCGGCACAAGAAGCTTACAAATATGTAGTTGAAAATTCAGGTGCAACATTACCGCATCGTGATGCCGTTGATTTGCGCATAGCAGCACAAGTAAGAACAGGTAAGATCACTTATACTGAAATGAAGACGGATACCGATTTCCAGTTCAAAATACGTAAATTACCTAAAGATTCTTATAAGTTGGGCATCATAACAGCACCATGGCAGGTAGGTGGTTACCCTGTATATAAAGGCACGCCATATAAAGACAGTGATAACGATGGTATGCCGGATTCATACGAAATTGCTCACGGCCTTAACCCACATGATGCTAAGGATGCAAGCAAGCTTGCCAAAAATGGCGGTGGCTATACCAATATCGAAGTTTACCTGAACTCGGTAGCAGCAAAGGGACAACACCCTATGCCCAACGGTAAACTAAATTAATAGGGTACATATATAATGAGATTATCAAGAGTTAAAATTGGTTTATTGTCAGGAGGTCTATTTGTTGGGAGTATGCTTATGCATGCTCCCGCAATAGCTCAAAAAAACAAGAAATCAGGCCAATCATCCGCACCGTTATCTGTAGGCAAGGATGGCAAAATAACTTACCAGGCCGATGAGAACGGCAACCGAATCCCTGATTTTTCTTATTGTGGCTATATGGCCTCGGAACAAGCGATACCTACCGTTCCGGTACGGGTAGTCGTTCCGCTTAAAAAAGGGGATGCAACTTTGCGCATACAGTCTGCACTGGATTATGTGGCATCATTACCTGTTGGTGCCGATGGCTTTCGTGGTGCTGTACTACTGAATAAAGGTATTTATGAGGTTGATGGTAGCTTAAAAATAAAAGCTTCAGGCGTAGTGCTTCGCGGTAGTGGAATGGGCGCCGATGGTACGATGCTACTGGGTGCTGGAAAAGACAGGGCAACCCTGGTACAGGTCTTAGGTAAAAATGATCGTGAAAAATCAAAAGAAATTAAAATAGCAGATGCTTATGTACCTGTTAATACTTTAACATTTCACGTTGCCGATCCTGGTGATTTTAAAGCGGGTGATATGATCATCATACGTCGCCCAAGTACACAGGATTGGATCAGCAAATTAGGCACCGATCATTTTGGTGGCGGCCTTACCGCATTAGCCTGGAAACCGGGCGAGCGTGATATCAACTGGGATCGTAAGATCACAGCCATAAATGGAAATACTATAACTATTGATGCACCTTTAACCACTGCTTTAGATAGTACCTATGGCGGTGGCATGGTTGCCAAATACGACTGGCCCGGCAGAATTGACCGTGTCGGCATTGAAAATATTCGTTTACAATCAACTTATGATGTAAACAACCCCAAGGATGAGGCGCATCGCTGGATGGCCATCACCATGGAAAACGTATCAGATGCCTGGGTTCGACAGGTAATATTTGAGCATTTCGCAGGTTCAGCAGTTTTTGTATTAGAGACGGCTAACCGCATAACAGTTGAAGACTGTAAATCACTTGCACCAATATCAGAGATCGGCGGATATCGCCGTAATACCTTCTGGACAATGGGCGGGCAAACGCTTTTCCAACGACTGTATTCAGTAAATGGCTTTCATGATTTTTCTACAGGTTTTTGTGCCCCGGGTCCAACTGCATTTGTGCAATGCTCGGCATGGCAGCCTTATAGCTTTAGTGGTGGTATTGATAGCTGGACATCAGGCGTGTTGTTTGATATTGCCAATATCGACGGTCAGGCCTTGAGTTATATAAACCGCGGTCAGGATGGCCAGGGCGCAGGCTGGAATGCAGCCAATAGCGTTGTGTGGAATTGCAGTGCCGCACATATTGATTGTTACCAGCCGCCAACCGCGCAAAACTGGTCTTTTGGTTCCTGGGCGCAATTTGGTGGCGATGGATATTGGGAATCATCAAATAGTACAGTAAACCCGCGCAGCCTATATTATGCGCAGTTAGCCAACAGGTTAAATAAAGATGTTAGCAAACAAGCTGATATATTACGTATTGAAACAGAACCATCAAGCAGCCCTACAGTGGCTGAAGCCGCGGCACTAATGGCAGCAGCCAAAAGGCCCGCTACTACCATAAGCGACTGGGTTGACGGTGCCCCTAAAAGGAATCCGATAAACATTACTGTATCCGGCGCAAAAAGTATTGATGAGATAGGTTACAAACAAGCAGCAACTCCAACATTGGCTCCCAAAATGAGCGTTACCAATGGTTGGCTGGTGCGTGGCAATACTGTTTTACAAGGCAAGCATTTCGAGGCCCCATGGTGGAGCGGAAATGTTAAACCGGAATTTTTAAAAGAAGCCAAGCCGGATATTACCCGCTGGGTTCCCGGCCGTACAGGTACAGGCTTAACCGATGATCTGGATGATGTGGCTGCCTGGATGCAAAAAGATAATATTATTGTATTGGAGCATAACTATGGCCTGTGGTATGAACGTCGCCGCGATGATCATGAGCGTATCCGCAGAATGGATGGCGATGTTTGGGCTCCTTTTTATGAATTACCCTTCGCCCGCAGCGGCAAGGAGCTGGCATGGGATGGCCTAAGCAAATACGATCTTACAAAATACAACCCCTGGTATTGGAGCCGCCTTAAACAGTTTGCTAATATAGCTGATGAAAAAGGATTAGTATTGTTCCATCAAAACTTCTTCCAGCATAATATTATAGAAGCAGGCGCGCATTATGCTGATTTCCCATGGAGAACTGCCAACAACATCAACGGTACAGGCTTCCCTGAACCGGTAAATTATGCGGGCGACAAACGCCAGTTTATGGCCGAGCAATTTTATGATGAAACGGATCCTGCAAGGCGCAAATTACTGATCGCTTATATCAACAAATGCCTCGATAATTTTGCTGATAACAATGGTGTTATCCAAACCACCAGTGCCGAGTTTACCGGTCCGCTGCACTTTATGCAATTTTGGGTGGAGACCATTAAACAATGGGAAACCCTGCATAAAAAGAAAGAGATCATCGGCCTGAGTGCGACCAAAGATGTGCAGGACGCTATTCTTGCTGATCCTGCAAAAGCTTCAGTTATCAATGTGATCGATATCAGGTATTGGTATTATGAAGGTAATGGGAAAACCTATGCACCAAATGGTGGTCAAAGTCTTGCACCCCGCCAGCAGGAGCGGATCTATAAACCAAAGGCATCAACATTTGAGCAGGTGTATCGGGCAGTGCACGAGTACAGGCAGAAGTATCCTGATAAGGCAGTACTGTACTCTGCTGATGGCTACGACCATTTTGGCTGGGCTGTATTTATTGCAGGTGGTTCATTACCGGCATTACCGGCAACAACCGACAAGCAATTTTTAAGTGACGCCTCAGCGATGAAAAGCATTGACTTGCCGGGTAGCCCGAAAGATCAGTGGGCTTTGGGCAATGCTGCAAAAGGATATATAGTTTACAGCAATTCCAGTGTTGTTCATTTGGATCTGGCAGCAAATGCCAGTTATAAAGCTAAATGGATCGACCCAAAAACAGGCGAAGCATTACCGGGAGAAGAGCAGGTAAAAGGTGGCAACAGCGTTGAAATTAAAAGCCCTAAATCAGGCGAGGCTATTTTATGGCTCATCCGTATCTAAATAATTATGTTAAAAAGGATTGTTCTGATAGGTATTATTTCCTGTTTGCTTTTTTCTATAAAAAGCGATGAGGCCGATATATTGCCCAATTTAAAAGTATCACCCAATCATCGATTTTTTACAGCCAATGGCGAGCCATTTTTTTGGCTGGGTGATACCGGTTGGCTGCTGTTCTCCAAACTTAACCGCGAGGATGCCGAAAAGTATCTTGAAACCCGCCGTCAGCAAGGTTTTAATGTGATACAGGTAATGGTTATCCATAGCCTTTCCGAAACAAATGCCTACGGCGATTCTGCGCTGATCAACAAAAATATAACAACGCCAAATACTGACAATTCAGTAAATAGTTATTGGAACAACATTGATTGGGTATTAAATAAAGCCGCCGAAAAAGGTATGTACGTAGCTATGGTACCCATTTGGGGCTCGGTAGTAAAAGCAGCGCATACTAACCAAATTCAGGCTAAAGCATATGCTGCTTTTTTGGCGAACAGGTATAAATCGTTCAGTAATGTGATCTGGATGAATGGTGGTGATATTGCCGGCAGCGATTCATTAAAAGTATGGAATGCAATCGGTAGTACATTGCACGCCATTGATATGGCCCATTTAATTACGTTCCATCCCCGTGGCAGAAAGCAATCTTCCATATGGTTTCATAATGAATCGTGGCTCAGTTTTAACAGCTTCCAATCGGGCCATAAAAATTACAAGCAGGATACCTCTAAAGATGATTTTCATTATGGAGAAGATAACTGGCGCTATGTGCAGGTTGATTACAATAAAACACCCATTAAACCCACGCTGGATGCGGAGCCATCCTACGAAAAGATCCCTTACGGTCTGCATGATATCAATCTGCCTAAATGGACCGATGCTGATGTAAGGCGCTATGGCTACTGGTCGATTTTTGCAGGTGCTTGCGGCTACACTTATGGCAATAACGATGTGATGCAAATGCACAATCCCAAAGACAAGACTATTGGTGCATACGGTTCAAAAGGCTATTGGTATAACTCAATTAATGATCCTGGGGCGCAGCAAATGGTTTATCTAAAAAGGCTGATACTATCGCGCCCGTATTTTGAGCGTGTACCTGATCAATCATTAATTGCAGACGGTCAGGGTGTAAAATATAACAGACTCATAGCTACTCGTGGTACAAACTATGCGTTCGTTTATACCTATACAGGGCGCGATATGGATATCAACACAACAAAATTACCGGGCAGTAAAATAAAGGCGTCGTGGTATAATCCCCGTAACGGCATTATTACAGCTATCGGTACTTTTAATAAGTCGAAAATTACGAAATTTAATCCTCCCGGTACTCCGGCAAATGGAAATGATTGGGTGCTGATCCTCGATGCTATATAAACCTAAGAAAATTGTGATGACAGGATTTAAAAATATATACATCTTGATTTTAACCGGTATGGTTCTGCTCTCCTGCAAAACCCGGAAAGATGTGTACCTGTTCACCTCGTTTAATGAACCGGCAAGCGCTGGTTTAAGGTTGCTATACAGTCATGATGCCTATCATTGGACCGATCTTAACCATATTTTCATCAAACCCGAAGTTGGCGATGCAAAGATCATGCGCGATCCATCCATACAACAAGGCCCTGATGGTATTTACCATTTGGTTTGGACAACCGGCTGGAAAAATGATACCGGCATAGGTTATGCTGAATCAAAAGACCTGATACACTGGTCTCCCGAACAGCACCTGAATATAATGGCAGATGAACCAACCGCGGTTAATGCCTGGGCGCCGGAGTTGTTTTATGATGATGTTGCCGGTCAGTTCATCATAACCTGGGCATCAACTGTGCCATTCCGTTTCCCGAAAGGAGAGGAAGATGAGAATAACAACCATCGCCTGTATTACACCACTACTAAGGATTTTAAAACTTTCGCGCCAGCAAAACTTTTTCTCGATCCTGGTTTTAGCGTGATAGACCCTGAAATTGTGAAAATGGACAAGGACAAATATGTATTAGTGATGAAGGACAATACCCGGCCAAACCGCAACATACTGGTGGCTTTCAGCAATAACCCGCTGGGGCCATATAGTAATTATTCAAAGCGGTTTACTGAGTTATATTCCGAAGGGCCAACCATCACAAAAGCGGGTAATAACTGGCTGATCTATTATGATTCTTATCGCCTTAAAAAGTTCGGCTGCATGCGCACAACTGATTTTAAAACATTTACCGATATAGCCGATTCTGTTAATGTGCCACAGGGCCATAAACACGGTACCATATTTAAAGTGACCGAAAAAACACTGAAACAATTAAAATTAGCTGCCGCGATGCCGGTAAACCAATAAAATATGTTTAAAAGTAAAATAGCCATATTATTCATAACAATTGTCGTGTGCTGGTCTGCTGCCAAAGCACAGGATACGGTAAGATACACCGGCAATACCGTTGCTAATGTAGATTACCACAACGGCAGGCTAAGCCCGGTAATTGGTGTACACAGTATGCAGATCTTCCGGGCCAATCGCGAGCATCCGGATCAGGCGGATGGCTTTGGTTTCACTTATAATCATCAGCCCATGCTGGCTTATTGGAACAATACTTTTTATGTAGAGTATTTAAGCGATAAAATAGGCGAAAGTGTACCGCCGGGGCAAACCCTGCTTATCACTTCAAAAGATGGTGCAGCATGGTCAAAGCCAACAGTTATTTTCCCGCAATACAAAATACCGGATGGTACTACAAAAGAAGATCATCCCGGCGTAGCTAAGGATCTTTATGCGGTTATGCACCAGCGTATGGGCTTTTATACCGCTAAATCAAAACGCCTGCTGGTGCTTGGCTTTTACGGTATTTGTTTGGATGCGCATGATGATCCAAACGACGGTCAGGGAATTGGCAGGGTAGTAAGAGAAGTTTACCCTAACGGGAAATTTGGCCCTATCTATTTCATCCATTATAATCCCAAATGGAACGAGCAAAATACTTCATATCCATTTTATAAAACCAGCAAGGATAAAGGTTTTGTACAAGCCTGCGATGAACTGATGGCAAACCCATTGATGATGATGCAGTGGCAGGAGGAAACTGATCGTAAAGATCCTTTGATCCCGCTTCACAAGGATTATAAGGCCTTTAATTTTTATCACTTGCCTGATAGAAGAGTGGTTGGCTTATGGAAATATGCCTTAACCGCAATAAGTACTGATAACGGCAAAACATGGCCCGCCAATGCCAGTCGCGCGCCGCGTTTTGTTACCAGTAATGCCAAAATATGGGGGCAGCGCACATCCGATGGTAAATATGCTACAGTTTATAATCCATCTGAATTCAGGTGGCCCCTGGGGATCTCTGTTAGTCAGGATGGCTTGAATTATACCAATTTGCTATTGGTAAACGGTGAAATACCAACCATGCGGTATGGCGGCAATTATAAATCATACGGCCCGCAATACACCAGGGGTATTGAAGAAGGCAACGGCGTACCGCCGGATGGCAAGCTGTGGGTTACTTACAGTATGAATAAGGAAGATATCTGGGTGTCATCTATCCCGGTGCCGGTAACAGATGTAACTACGGAACAAGCAAATGAAGTATTTAATGACCTGCCTGTCGGTAAAGAATTGGAGAAATGGAATATCTACAGCTCATTATGGGCGCCGGTTGGTATTGATAAAGCAACTGACGGCACTCGTGCCTTAACACTTAAAGACTGGGATAAATTTGATTATGCAAAAGCTGAAAGAATAGTTCCTGAATCAAAAAAACTGATCGCTGATTTTACCGTCATCCCGGCACAAAATAATAGAGGTATGCTGAACATAGAAGTGCAAAATGCCAGCGGCGATGCAGCTTTACGCCTGACATTTGATTCAATAGGTGTTTTCAGGGCAAAAACAGGTTATCGCTCAAAAAATATGCTCAAGTACACGGCAAATACACCTTACCATATTAGCATAAAACTGAATACAGATACCCGTTTTTATACAGTCAATATAAATGGTAAGGATATACTTACTGCCTTATTTTTTGCACCTGTGCTTAATGTTAACCGTGTTGTTTTCCGTACCGGCGACGTAAGGCGTTTCCCTGACGCGGATACGCCGACCGATCAGGATTATGACCAGCCAAAAGCCGGGGAACCGGTAGCGCCGGCCGCATTTTATATTACATCATTTAAAACTACGGGATACTAATGGCAGGTGAAAAATATATTACGGTTATTCTTTTACTAAGCTGTATCGCTTTTGCGGGCAATACTTATGCTGAAGTGGTTTTGCCCAAAATATTGGGTAATAACATGGTATTACAGCGTAATAAGCCAGCGCCTGTTTGGGGTACTGCCTCAGCAGGTGAGGCTATCACGGTAAAGTTTAACGATCAAACTAAAAAAACAACTGCAGATGCTGCGGGTAATTGGCAGGTAATACTTGATCCTATGCCTGCTTTAGCTACTCCACGGGTTTTAGAAATAATCGGCACTAACACTATAAAGCTTGAAAATATTTTGGTGGGCGAGGTGTGGCTGTGTTCAGGGCAATCAAACATGTCGTACGAAATGCGCAAAAATAGCAAAATACGCAGACCCGATACCAGCACGGTTAATTCGCCTATTGATGAGCTCGACAGGGCGCATAACCCGCAGATCAGGATCTTTTTGGTTACACAAAAGAATTTGAGAAAGCCTGATTCAACACACTCGGGCTGGGATATAGCAGAAGGCACCGCGCTAAGGGATTTTTCGGCTGTAGGATATTTTTACGCTAAAAATCTGAACCATGACCTGAAAGTGCCCGTAGGTATCATTTGCTCTGCCATCAGCGGAAGCCGAATTGAGCCATGGATGCCACGCGAAGCATTTGACGAGATCCCTTTTTTTAAAGATACTAATTATAAAATAGACGGTGATCCCGGCAAATTATATGTGAATATGATTGTACCAGTTGCGCCCTATGCCTTGCGTGGCTTCTTATGGTACCAGGGCGAAAGCGGCTGTTATCTGTCAGAAACCATTAGTTATACCTACAAAATGGAAGCACTCATTAATTGGTGGCGCAAGCTGTGGAATGATAAAGATCTGCCATTCTATTACGTGCAGATTGCCCCTTTTTATTATTCAAGGGCCAAAAGCAGTACTAATATTCCGTTTACTATTTATACCGAACCCGAACTGCGTGAGGCTCAAACCATGGCCCTCAAAATACCGCATACAGGCATGATCGTAACTACCGATCTGAATGATTCTTTGACCAACATTCACCCCGCATTTAAATGGGTAGTGGGCCAGCGGCTCGAGTTGCAGGCATTGGCCAATACCTATGGCAAAAAAGTTGTTTTTTCGGGGCCGATGTACGATAAAATGAAGGTTAAGGGCGATAAGATCATACTCGATTTTAAATATACCGGCAGCGGACTGGTAAGTCATGATAGCAAGCCGCTCAACTATTTTACCATAGCAGGTATCGACGGCAAATTTGTTGATGCTACCGCGATAATCAAGGGTGATAAGGTGGAAGTTTCCTCCCCTGAAGTATCCGCGCCTGTAGCCGTTCGTTTTGGATGGACAGAAATAGCCGAACCCAATTTTTATAACAAAGATGGTTTACCTGCTGTGCCTTTCCGCACGGATAACCCGCTAAAGTTTACTTTAACCGCTAATTGATCGCAGCATGAAGAATGCCTGGTTTAAAATATTTATCTCTATTTTATTGCTGATACCAGCCTTAAATACCTATGCCCAAAAAACGGAGATCCAATTTCTTTCTGGCACAGGCAGCGACCATACGGTAAACTGGCAATTCTATTGTACCACAGACCGTAACTCCGGTAAATGGACAACAATTCCTGTGCCCTCCAACTGGGAGTTACAAGGCTTTGGAAAATACAATTACGGCCTGGATAAGGATAGCCTTAAAGGCAAGGAGCAGGGACTATATAAGTATCAGTTCAATATACCTGCGTCATGGCAGGGAAAAAGCGTAAACATCGTTTTTGATGGCTCCATGACGGATACCAAAGTAATGATCAACGGCCAGCAGGCGGGCGACATTCATCAAGGGGCTTTTTACCGGTTTAAATACGATATTACCAAACTATTAAAATATGGCCAGCAAAATTTACTGGAAGTAGCCGTGTCCAAATATTCCGCAAATACATCCGTAAACGCGAGCGAGCGTAAAGGTGATTTCTGGGTATTCGGCGGTATTTTCAGACCTGTTTTTCTGGAAGCTTTTCCGCAGCAGCATATCAGTCATGTAGCTGTTAATGGAAAGGCTGATGGTGGTTTTGAGGCACAATTGAAGCTATCAAACATAAAGAATACAGATGTAGTAACGGGGCAGTTTTATACGATTACGGGTCAAAAATCCGGGCTTGCATTTTCAACTAAAGTTAAACCCGGAGATACTTCAATATTGATCAAAACACAGCTGGCTGCGCCTAAATTATGGTCGCCGGAGTTCCCCAATTTGTATACTGTAGTATTTACGCTTAGCTCTAATGGCAAGGCAGTGCATACCATACAACAGCGTTTCGGTTTCCGTACAGTTGAATTGCGTTTACATGATGGTATCTACGTAAACAACGTAAAAGTAAAATTCAAAGGGGTTAATCATCATTCATTTTGGCCAACTACTGGCAGGTCTACCAGCAAAACCATCAGCATTTCCGATGTAAAGCTCATCAAGGATATGAACATGAACGCGGTACGTATGTCGCATTACCCGCCCGATGAACATTTTCTGGATGTATGTGATTCACTGGGCTTATTCGTACTGGATGAACTTACCGGCTGGCACCATGCCTATGATACACAGGTTGGCTCTAAACTAGCTAAGGAAATGATTGAAAAGGATGCAAATCACCCGTCAATTGTGATCTGGGATAATGGTAACGAAGGTGGTTTTAATTTTGCTCTCGATCATTGGTTTGATGACCTGGATATTCAGAAACGCCCGTTGATCCATCCCTGGGCTGTGTTCAGGGGTACAAATACCCAACACTATATCAATTACGATTACGGCAATAATACTGCTATACATGGTCACGACGTGTTTTTCCCTACAGAATTCCTGCATGGAATTTATGACGGCGGGGCAGGTGCGGGGTTGGATGATTTTTGGGAACAAATGTGGCATACACCTATTTCGGCAGGTGGCTTTATTTGGGTTTTTGCTGATGAGGCAGTGGTACGTACCGATAAAAATGGGCTATTAGATTCAGATGGTGATCACGGACCGGATGGTATTTTAGGGCCTTATCACGAAAAAGAAGGCAGCTTTTACACTATAAAAGAAGTTTGGTGCCCGGTACATTTAGAATCGCGTGAAATTACACCGCAGTTTGATGGTAAGTTGCGGTTAGAGAACCGTTACCTGTACACCAACTTGAAACAATGTACATTCACTTATAAGCTGGCTAAACTAGGCAATCCTTATCAGCAAACAACAGCAGCGCCACAAACGGGTACAATCGCTTCGCCTGATGTAGCACCCGGTCAGTATGGTAATTTGCAAATGCACTTACCTGCCGGTTGGCAAAACTATGATGTACTGTACATTACGGCATATGATCCCTACAAAAATGAACTCTTTACCTGGAGCTGGCCCATCAGCAGTCATGATATAATTACGCAGCGCATGGTAGCAAAAGCAGGAACCAATAAGCCTGTTATTACCGAAACGGATTCGCTATATAAAGTAAGCGCGAATGGTATTCAACTGGAGTTTAACCGTAATAATGGCGTCTTAAAGAAAGTAGGAAACAGCAAGGGCGAAATTCCACTTAACAACGGCCCTGTTTTAGCTGAAGGCCAGGATAAATCAGGCTTTCAAAAATTAAGGAATTATTATAAAGTCGATACACTGATTATAGAGGCCGATTTCGCTCCAAAAACTACCGAGGCACAATTAAGGTGGATGATCTATCCATCCGGCTTAGTACGCCTGGATGTGAAATATTGGCCTGTCGGCGAGGATGGCAAACTATTAGGTGCAAGCTTCTCTTATCCCGAAAAAGATGTACAAGGTGTAAGCTATATGGGTGATGGCCCGTATAGGGTTTGGAAAGACAGGCTGAAAGGTGTTACACTAAATGTTTGGGACAAAACCTATAACAATACCATAACCGGAGAGGATAGTACCAAACTCATATACCCCGAATTTAAGGGCTATTACTCCAATTTATATTGGATGAAGATCAAAACAACCGGACAGCCCGTCACGATTATATGCGATAGCCGGGATGTATTTATGCGCTTATTTACGCCTAAATATCCAAAGCTTACCTATGGCAATAACATCGCGCCTGATTTTCCTTCGGGCGATATCTCATTTATGCACGGCATAACACCTATCGGCACAAAATCTCAGCAACCAACACGATTAGGCCCGCAGGGACAAGTGAACCAATATTTTAATTACGATAAGCATATCGAAGATGCTTTATCGCTCACCCTGTATTTTGATTTTTCAGGAAAATAAATGAGGCAGACGAGAATATATATAGCTACGGTGTTGACATTTACTATTTTGATAAGTGTTAAAAATACAAGCATGGCTGCGATAAACGTTCAGCATCTGCAATGCGAAATGCTCAATAATCCGCAGGGTATAGGCACAACTCAACCTCGTTTAAGCTGGCAGATCATGAGCGATCAACGTAATGTACAACAAATTGCTTATCAGGTCATTGTAGCTTCATCGCCACAAAAACTGGCTTCAAACATTGGCGATCTGTGGGATTCGCATAAAGTTATTTCTGATAGATCAATCATGATTAACTACGCAGGCAAGCCGCTGGTTAGTCGCGCTGCTTGCTATTGGAAAGTTAAAGTGTGGACTACCAAAGGCGAAAGCGCCTGGAGTCAACCTGCATTTTGGAGTATTGGTTTATTAAATGCCGCTGATTGGAAAGCTAAATGGATAGGGTATGAGCATGGTTTCCCATGGGATAGTGTTTCCAAGTTTTCGAGATTATCGGCAAGGTATTACCGCAAGCAGTTTCAAACCATTCAGCAGGTTAAAAAGGCGGTGGTTTATATAGTTGGTTTAGGTCACTATGAACTGTATATCAACGGTAAACCAATCGGCGACCAGGTTTTGGCTGAAGCACCTACGGATTATACCAAATCGGTATTATATAACACGTTTGATGTTACTGCCGATCTACAACAGGGGACAAACGTTATCGGCACGATACTAGGTAATGGGCGCTTTTTTACCATGCGTCCTAAATATAAGCCTAATAAGATCAAAGAGTTCGGTTTTCCCAAAATGTTGCTGCAACTGGAAATAACTTACCAGGATGGCAGTAAAAAAGTAATCACAAGTGATGATAGCTGGAAATTTATCGCTGATGGCCCCATCCGAACCAATAATGAATACGATGGCGAGGAATATGATGCGACTAAAGAACTCACCGGCTGGAATATCACAGGTTACGATGACAGCAAATGGTTAAAATCTGAACTGGTTGAAGCACCCGGTGGCAAGGTTGAAGCGCAAATGAATGAGCCGATCAGAATTGTGGATACTATTCATCCCCTCAACATAAAACAACTAAAACCCGGCACCTGGATAATGGATATGGGCCAGAATATGGCAGGGTGGGTACAAATAAAGGTAACAGGTAAACGCGGTGATAAAGTTACCCTGCGCTTTGCTGAAACGCTTAAAGAAGACAGCGACCTTTATATAGCCAACCTGCGCGATGCCAAAGTAACTGACATTTATACGTTGAAAGGCGGAGGCGAAGAAATATGGCACCCGGTTTTTGTATATCACGGATTCAGATATGTGCAGATAACAGGGTATCCCGATACGCTAACACTAAATGATTTTATAGGTCAGGTAGTTTCAGATAATATGGCCAATACCGGTCATTTTGAAACATCAAACCCTCTCATTAACCAGATCTATCATAATGCTTACTGGGGAATTTTAAGCGATTACAAAGGCATGCCGGTTGATTGCCCGCAACGCAACGAACGTATGCCATGGCTCGGCGACCGGGCGATTGGT
>Ga0206921_10111_pt1 | contig 24800 bp, 29 predicted proteins | sample Alteio_BWOrgHeat_66_FD_152930 | JGI IMG/M metagenome (GOLD analysis project Ga0206921, IMG submission 152930) | Enriched cells from forest soil in Barre Woods Harvard Forest LTER site, Petersham, Massachusetts, United States -... | ecosystem: Environmental > Terrestrial > Soil > Temperate forest >...
GATACATTGAAGCTTGCCGGCGGTTTGCGGGTTAAAACCATCAGCAGTTACGACGGTATAAGTTCCACCCCTATTGTAAAAACGTATGTATACAATACAGCAAGGGCTAATTTTAACCTTACCAATCAATATTTTGTATCGGGACAAACCCACAAGTATTGGGAGTCGGGTGATTTTGGCGGTAGTCCGGAGGTTGGCGAAACGGCTACGTTCCGTACCCTTAGCAGCAGTCCACATTGCGACCTGGAGCCCTGGGACGCCGCAACGGTAGTGTATCCTTCGGTTACCGAGTACATCGGTACGCCGGGGACTAATATCGGCCGAACTGATTATCTGTTTACCGATGCAGCAGATACGCTATTAGAAGCTTCTATGTCGGGTTACCAGATCTATGCCAGTGCTTATTATCGCAGGGGCCACCTGCAAACTAAAAACGAATACATTCATTTAAGCAGCGGTGCCTACCAGTTGGTTAAGTCAACTGCTAACGGCTACACCAATTTCCCTGCATCCTTGTACCCGAACGTAGGGCTTGGCGTATTTAAAACCGCGTATAACGAAGGGTCTTTTGGCTCGAACCCTATGTTTACGCTTTCAGATGGCGTCACTTTTATTGATGACAGGACGCCGGGTAGTTTTTTATTCAAATGGTACAACATTTCTTCGGATGATAATTACCTAGTGGCCACTACAACCACCGATTATGATACCAATAACCCCGCTAACTATACCACCTCGACGGTAAATTATGCGTATGACGATACCACCCACCAGCAAATCGTCAGGACTACACATGTTGATAGTAAAGGCAACACGCATATCAGCAACAATAAATATGCTTACAACTACCTGAACGGCGGGACAACTACCCATAACGTAGTGCTCGACAGTATGATAGAGCGGCATATGTATGCCGATCCGGTTGAAAAGTGGGATAGTTTACGAAATGTAACTACTTCAGTTAATGCAGTCGTCGGGGCAGAGTTGAACCAATACAAGTTTGGCAGTATAGCTTACACGATCGTCCCTTCCAAGACCAGCACATTAAGCACGGTCCGACCGCTTACCAATTTTTCGCAGCCGGGGGTCGTTTCGGGTAATCTTACAGGTGACACCCGGTATGTGCAGATGATTAGTTTTGATAATTACGATGCAAAAAATAATCTTATACAGTATACCGCACGCAATTCCACCCCTGTAGGAATATTGTGGAACTATAATTATGAACTCCCTGTTGCGCAGTTAAAAAATGCCCCGTCCATAGGTTCTGGGGGAACTTTTTATGCCTATACCAGTTTTGAAGCCGACAACCTAGGAGGGTGGAGTTATTCAGGTACGCCGGTCAATGACCCTACTGCTCCAAGCGGGAGCTTTTCCTATCCTTTAGGCGCTGGTTCCATCACCTCGCCGGTTACAAATAATATCAATACTTATGTCCTTTCGTATTGGAGCAATAATGGCCCGGCAATAGTTTATTTTGCGTCAGGCAACATTAGCGGGACAGCGTACCAATCGGCCAACGGCTGGACTTATTATGAGCACCAGATACCAGTCGGGAATTCCTATGTTACGATCAGCGGCACCACCTCTATTGATGAGCTGCGTTTATACCCGTCCAATGCCCAAATGACCACCTACTCCTACGATCCTTCCGGCGTACGTGCTATCTCGGACACGAAAGGCGCAAACAGCTATTTTGAATACGATTTTGCCCAAAGGCTGAAAAACATAAAAGACTGGGCGGGCAATATCGTCAAAAACTACGGTTACCATCTATACGACATGACGTATGGCAACCAGGTGCAAACAGCCACCTTTACGCGCAATAACTGCCCTTATGGTACCACGCCCACGTCTTTAACTTATACCGTTCCGGTTAACCGCTATTATTCCTCCACACTTGCCTCGGCAAATGCAGATGCCATATATGACATGAATATCAACGGACAAAGCAAGGCCAACGCCAATTGCGGCTGCCCGGTCACGATGATTACCTATGCCTTGACCAACAATAGCGGCGTAACAGGGTGGACGGCGGTATTCAGCGGGATCAGCACACCCTATAATTTCCCTGCATCGGGTACGGCTTATGTGCAGGTGCCTGAAGGCACATATACTTCGGTTTACGTGGGGCCAGTGGGTACAGCCACGCATACTTTTACTATGGGTGGTTTTACCCCGGTTACCGACCATTCTGCAACTTTTACTCCCGTGCTGGTACAGCCCGGCAGTGCAAACCTAACTTTAACCGTACAGTAGCCATGGGAGTATTAAAGTTGAAAGTCGGGAGTCTTAAGTCGAAAGTTGGCTTGACCTCACTCGTTTCATGGATCTGTTTTACTTTAAACGTTTCCGCCCAAACACAAACCAATAATTACGTCATCACCCAGACGCCGAGGGTAAGCGGGATTACGAACGACAGCCTGATGAGCGCAAAAAACACGGATAAAACAAAAGTGCAGATCAGCATCCAATACGTGGATGGGTTAGGCAGGCCGATCCAAACCGTGCAGCAATGGGCATCGCCAAAAGGGTATGACATGATAGCGCCGCAGGCATATGACCAATACGGAAGGGAAATTACCAAATACCTGCCCTATACGCCCGAAACGGGTACGGCAGGCAGCTTCAGGCCAAACGCGGTGAGCACCGACCAGAACGCCTTTTATACCACGCCACCGACAGGTTCGGGCTTTAACGCCATTACCGACCCTTACGCACAAACAGCGTTTGATAACTCGCCTTTGAACAGGCCGGTTGAACAGGGCGCACCGGGCTCCGACTGGCAGTTGGGCGCACATACCGCAAAAATGGTTTACACGTTAAATAATGCTACCGCATTTAGTGCGGATTCGGTAAATGGCAGGCAGGCGGCTATGTATTATACTACCATTAACGGCGATACCAGCCAGGCGCTGCACGCCAACGGCTATTACCCGACCAATAGCTTAACGGTAACCATCAGCAAGGATGAAAACTGGACCAGCGGCCGCGCAGGCACGGTTGAAGAATATAAGGATATTGACGGGCATGTTATATTGAAAAGGGTTTATAATTACAGCGGCGGCGCGGTGCAGCAGTTATCTACCTATTATGTGTACGACGATTTTGGCCGGCTGGCCTTCGTGCTGCCGCCGACATCGGGGGCAGATGGCGCAGGGACCATTGGCCAAACTACCCTGGCTAACCTGTGTTACCAGTACCGGTATGACGAACGCAGCCGCCCGATAGGAAAAAGATTACCCGGGAAGGGCTGGGAATATACGGTTTACAATACCATGGACCAGCCGGTAGCTACGCAGGACAGCCTGCAGCGGGCTAATAACAACTGGATCTTTACAAAGTATGATGCGCAGGGGCGTGCCGTGATGAACGGGATCTGGAACAATGGCAACGTGGCCATTAAAAGGGTAAACCTGCAAACGATATTAACAGCCATCAGCACCAATTTATACGAAGCTACAAGCACTACCGGCAACGGTTATACCAATGTGGCGTGGCCGACAAGTAATGTTACGGCTACTTTAAGTTTAAACTACTACGATAATTACGCCAATGCAATTGGGTTGCCAGCTGCATATAGCGCCCCAACCGGGGCAAATATGGCGACGAGGGGGCAAATGATAGCAAGCAAAACGAATGTACTGAATACCAGTGATATGTTGTGGACCGCCCACTATTACGACTACTTTGGAAGAAGCCTTACTGCTTATGCACAGCATTACCTAGCCAATACGCTAAACAGCAATAATTATGATGCGATCAGCACCACTTACAATTTTACCAACGCCCCCACAACCGTCACCCGCAAACACTGGAATACCACCAGTACCACCTACCCGTTGGTAACCGTTTACAACAAATATACTTACGACTGGACTGGAAGAAAACAAAACAGCTGGGAGCAACTCACCAACGGCAATAACACGCCCGATACCCTAAGGCTGGTGTCTGCTTTAAGTTATAACGAGATAGGCCAGCTGCGCTTTAAAAAACTACACAGCAAGGATAGCACAAATTACGCGCAAACCATTACCTACGGCTACAACGAAAGGGGCTGGCTGTTAACCAGCAGCGCCCCGCTGTTTGCCATGACCTTGTATTATAATACGGGCACCAACAAACAATACAACGGTAACATTGCCTACCAGTTTTGGGGCGTACCCGGCAGCCTCAACAACCATTATACTTATACTTACGATAACCTTAACCGGCTGACCAGCGGCATCACCTCGCTGGATAACTACCAGGAAAGCGGCATCACGTATGATTTGATGGGTAACATAACGGCATTGAACCGCTACCAGGCCGGCACGCAGGTAGACCAGTTGAGCTATACGTATACCATTGGCAGCAATGCCACCAACCAATTGCAAAAAGTAGTGGACGCCAACAGCAGCAACAGCGGCCTGGTAAGCGGAACCACCAATTACACCTGGGACGGCAACGGCAATATGCTGAGCAGCATAAATACCACCACCACCGGGCAAAACAAAAGTTTTACTTATAACCTGCTGAACTTACCGATAGTAGCCACTATACCAACAGGAACGGCCACCTACACTTACGATGCCACCGGGAATAAACTGCGGAAAGTAAGTGCACTAACCAGCGGTACAAAATATACCGACTATATCAGCGGCATAGAATATGATGGCACTACCGCTACAGATACCCTTAACTTTATCCAAACCGAAGAAGGCAAAGCGGTACGCCATGGCAATACTTATGAGTATGAATATTATTTAACTGATAATCTTGGGAATACCAAGAACACCTTTGGCACTAAAACCGGTACTGCGGTAAGTTACCAGCAGGATGATTATTACCCCTTTGGTTTAGAAATCAACCGCAATGTATTCTCCCCGAAAAATGAATATCTTTACAATAAAAAAGAACTACAGGAGGAGTTTACGGAATACGATTACGGTGCACGGTTCTATGATCCGGTGATTGGGAGGTGGAATACGATAGATCCGCTGGCGGAGAAGATGCGAAGGTACTCTCCTTACAATTATTGTTTTGATAATCCTATAAGGTTTATCGATTCTGACGGAATGGGCCCCGGTGATGGTGGATTAGGAGAAATTTTTTCTCAAGCTGTAAACTATATTAAAAATACTTTGTTAATAGGTGCTGTCGGAGGATCAGGGGCTGCCGGTTACGTAGCTACCGCTAAAGATGTGCCTGAAGCCGTAACAAGATTGGGTAGCACGGTTAGAATAGGAGGGATACTTTCTGCTCCAGAAACAGAGGGAGCGACTATGATAGTTGCAAACATTGGTGGAAAGATTGAAACGCTGGGACAGATGATGGCAATTGCTAAAAATATTCAACAAACAGATAATCAGGAAGCAACAAAGGCAACTGTCAACTTGATGGCGGGGAGCTATGTTGATAATATGATCGACGAATCCAATCTGTCTCCAAATGTCGGAAAACCAATGGCAAGTTTTTTAAAAGGTGCGTCTGGCAATGTAATTGATTACGAAAATACGAAAATCGGTAATGGTGTTAATAGTAGTAAACCAACCATCACCGCGGCAACCAGTACAACAGCAACTACTACAAACCTAAAACTGCCACCGTTAAATTCTTTGTTACCTTTAACCCAAATGAAACAAGACGTTAACTTAAAGAAGCCAAAAATAGACAATCAAAGGCCAAAGCCCAAAAAATAAACGAACAATGAATTACCTAGTCAACTTAATATTAGGAATAACAATTTCGGGTGCAGGAATAATTATTGCTGTTACTCAGATTAAGAAAATAATTAATAAACAAATTGGTCCATTGGGGGCAGTTTACCAATTATTGATGGTTGGAGCTTTCTTAATAATTTTAGGATTCTTTATAATAGATAGATAACTTACAATGAGGGTCAATTTTTTCAATGTTAGTATTTAATACCTTGGTTTTTAAATACTTTTTTTAGATTGTAAATTTAAAATCATTTGATTTTATGCAGATTGAACAACAGAAGCATCGTCGAATAAAAATTGAAAAAAACACAAGGCCAGTCTTGATAACGACTATTTGTTTTTTGAATTTTATTGGAATAGCAGCGCTAGTTCCCTTGCTGTTTTTTGATATTTTAACCGATACCGTTTTTTGGCATCCAATATTCATTGGTTTTTCAGCAATTGTTGGCTTTTTTTGCACCATTGGTTTTTGGCGGATGAAAAGGATCGCAGTATATGTTTACTCTACTTTTTTTATTATAAACCAGATTATTTTGAAAGTGTTTAATGAATGGAATTTGATAAGTTTTGTTCTATTAAGTGTTGTTATTATTCTACTTTGGCGTCATATAAAGGATATGGGTTAAATGGTGGTGTATCAAAGCGGTTGATGCTTGCTTAACTAATTGAAACTCTCTTCATGCGCGAGTCTGCCGGGCGGGCCAAAAGCGCAATCGCGACTCGTGCCCCACAAGTCAACAGCCGACATCTCAAAAGAAGTCACCAGCCGGTAATTCCCGCTGTTCGTAGGCTGTGCCTACGGATTGGCTATGGCTGTAGTTTGTAATTACAGTAATGAAAAGCATTTTAGAAAGAAAAAAGACTGGCCCGGCGCCGGGCTTTGTTAATAAAATGTACGTGTAAAAATAAAACTAAAAAGCGTTAAGAAACCTACCCCTGATACTATTACTAGTCCTGGCTTTTAAAGCCACGGCGCAAACCGCTCGGAGGGAGCAAGTGTAATTACGATCTTTATCTAAGGCCAACAAACTACGGTCAAATAAAGTCGTATCTTTAAGGTTCGTTCTAACGATATGACTAAGCCGAAGCAATCATGTGCACCGTTGAGGCAACGAGGCAGGACAAAACACAAACCGAAACCGTAGTGAGTGCACTTGTGGCAGGCATTATGGATGCCCTTGCATGCGGGCATGCTGTATATATTCCCGGCTTTGGCACATTTCATCTGAAGTGGCGCAATGAAACAACCGGACGGCTCATACAAAAGAATATTGCTGTCATCGTCCCCGCACATTGGATACCACAATTCACACCGTACGAGCAATTTAAAAAAATTCTTAAAACCACTCTTTCATAGTGGTTGCACTATCCCGCCGTGCTCCGTTCAGTTTGTTCCATTAAGGCATTTAATGCTCTGATGAACGTATCGAGTTCAGTGGCCGACGATTGAAGATGTGTGCACAACTGTTGTATTTCTTCATTTGACAAATGCTCCGTATGAAGGCGTATTGCCTCAGTAAGTCCCAAGATATTGGCAACAGGCTTACTGATAAGGTTTAGGTTAAAGCCCGCAAACTGCGAGAGTGAGCGGGCTTTTATTTTCAAAAATTCCCGCATAGCCCTATTCCATTTCATAGATCAATCTCAATAATAATGGGGTTGTCAGAAAGTAATAGTAAAATCGTTTAAAACATTTCTAAAATTGAACCAGCGGCATAACGTGTTCAACCTGTAATACACTTTTTGCTTTTCACTTTTGAGTTGTACTTTTATAACTGATGATACGCTACGCAAATATTGATGGACTATTGAAAGAACCGACTACCGGCTTGAAAGGCCTTTGTCCAGGCTGTGGGAATTCAGTTATTGCCAAATGTGGCCCCATAAAAATTCATCATTTTGCGCATGTGCGAGGCTTCGATTGCGATCATTGGTGGGAGCCAATGACGCAATGGCATCTGGACTGGCAAAACAATTTTGCACCGGCATGGCGCGAGGTGATTTTTCGGGATGAGCAATCGGGAGAATTCCATCGGGCTGACATTCATACACCACAAGGCGTGACGATAGAATTTCAGCACTCCACCTTATCATTCGAAGAACTTGAAAGCCGGAACTTATTTTACAAAAAACTGATTTGGGTGGTAAACGCGCAGTCCTTTAAAAAACAAATTACATTTATCAAGGCCATACCCAATCCTCAATCTAGGTTGCTAGCAAATTTTACGTTTTCAGTTGACTCTACCGGCTTCGCTACATTTCTCGAACTCTACTCAAAGGAGGAACCCCGTGTTTACGACCCACGGATACAGCCTAGGATTTACAGCCTTGATGACCGCGAACTGCAGGAGGTAGCCGAAGAATATGAAAAAAGTGAAAAACGGTATTGGCTTTTTAGTTGGAAGAACAAACGAAGCGCATGGCTTAATTCCAGTGCGCCAGTGTTCCTCGACTTTGGCGATGAATTTTTATACTGGATCAGAAAAAGAACGCAACAGCCTTTTCCCTTGCGTTACTTACAAGAAATCAAGAAAAAAGATTTTTTAGCGAGGTATAACTGTGCAGAGAATTAGCATTATAGGGAAATGGAATCATTGAATGATCTTTATTTCACGAGCATCAGTGACCACAATTTCCGGTTTGCCCTTGTACTCAATTATTTTGCCGGTGACCGTCACAACTTTGCCTTTCCAATCGATTTCGGGCTTGCCAGGAAATTTGTCCCGTGAAGCCGGTGGAATCATGATGGTCAACAATTGATTTGGATAATAAGCGCCCACATCAATGAGGGTCATATTTGAGGACAACAATTTGCCACCAAATACTTTGTCGGTGACAGTGACCGTGTCGCCAATATGTGCTTTTGCATCTTTAGCGGCAATTACTGTTTGTGCGCTGGATATGCCGGCCAATAGCACACAAAACGAAAACGTAAAGAGAAATTTCATACAATGAATATACTTATAAAAGATTTCGTTTTCAATCAAAAAATATGACTCAATTGCACCGCTTTCACAAAGTAAGCATCGCAGCGATACCGTCAAGGGCATGTAAATGGGCAGTTGTTGTTTTTTGTAGCCCACCCTTGACGATACCGCTGCTATCCGCTGTCGGTTGTTTACGCATTGCAATGGTAATCTATGTACTAACTGGTATCGTGCTTTAAGTGCTAAAAAGGGGTACGGGGATTTCCCCGCAAGATAGTGTGTCACCGACAGAAAGACAGCTGTCACTGGAGGGACACACTATCTTGCTCTGTCTTCAATATCGATATTCCTGACGTCCCGTTCACGTTGCCGTTCTCGCACTGCCTGTATCTCTTCCAGTGCGGAATCGACCTCCCTACTGTCATTGGGCAATTCTTCAAATTTCCCAGGTTCAAGCATACGGGAAAACCGCAACTTCGTGCCGTCATAATCTATACCGGTGGGGTTCCCGTTGCGCTCATAGTGATGCAATTCGCGATTACGTAATAATTCTAAAAATTGCTGCTGTGATTTCGCCCCCGCAAAGCACTGTTGCACCGTGTCAATGATTTGCGCCCGCTGCTGGCGATGCCATTCGGCATGGTTTATATAGCGGGTCCTAGTGCCATGACAAGGGGCGCTTTTGGTGAGTTCGGGATAGTGCTGCTTATGATAGTTTTGAAACGATTGTTTTAATTCTAACAATTGACTTTTATTCAAACCGAAAGACATGCCAGTCCGATAATGCAAAGCGGATACACAAAAATGAAGGTGGGTATGGCTACGATCAAAGTGTGGTGCGCCTATCATGACACCTGTATTACCCCGCAATCGCATGTATGTCTGTGCCAAGTCATCGATCATTGCGGGGGTAATAACATCTTTATTTTCATCCGCACCAAAGGACACAATTTCGTGGAATAAATGGATTTGGTCGCTCCTTGAATACTTTCTAAAGGCTTCGTTTTCCATGAACTCTTTGATATAGCCGGGCATCGTGTTTGAACGCAAATTGTTTGTATAGATTTGTTCATTATGAGTTTTTTTCTCATCAATGACATATCGAAGAATATACTTTATCAGCGAAGTATAGGATGGAGAGTGACGGGACAGTACTTTGACGATTGCCATATGTAACGCACTTCAATGATTTTGCCAACAATATAAATAGGTCAAGTTGGCATAACAAAACACCCGTGCGTAGCAGGGGTGTTGGGATGTTACTTTTTTAGTAACTGTTCAAATTCTTTTGGAAACATGGTTTGTGGCCAGCCTTCTTTTAGTGTTTTGACCACTAATAAATAGGCATCTTTCCATGAACCATTGAATTGGTACAGTTCGGGTAAGGTTCGAGCATCTTCTAATAAATCAAAAACAAAAAAGGCTGTTCCGTCTGTTTTTAGGTTTAATCCAACAGTCTTAAAATTACTCCTTTTGCTAAAACCAATTGAGGGAATAAATTCCGCTTCAATGATTACATTTCTTTTCCAAAAGGAGGGGTCTTCTTCTCCGTCAAACCATCCGGCGGACGGATGATTGTCATCGCCATTTTTTGGCAAACTGTTGAACAAGGCAATCCATTTTTCCATGTGCGGAAGCATTTCTTTAACGTCGAATACCTTTATTTCAAATTGTTCGTCAATTGGATACTTTTCTTTGAGTAGATCGGAGGTTGACGGTAGGTGTTGGAGGAAACTATCCAATACATTTCGATCTTCTGATGAAAGACGTTTTTTTTGGTACAGCTTGCTTTGGATTTTATTTAAGGCGTCAATGTCCTTCGCCGAAAGTGTTAATGTTGACATATTCTGATTATTTGGTGAACCAGAGTTATCATTTAACAATACGGAAAAAGAGCTAATTAAAACAAATCGAAATCCCTGGTGCACCAAACAATACTGATATAAAGGAACACGGATCTACTACGATTGTATCACGAAATATTAAAATGTCAAGTGATCAAATAAGGGTTCTCACGGTACTTCGTTCGATTCTTGTTCATTCTGTGCTTTTCTTATTTCTTCAAGAAAAGCATTCATGACATCATAATAATAATTAATTGCCTGTAGTCTTAATAGACTAAACGGCTTAATGTCTTTCAAGATGTTATTATACTTGGAATTTTGAGCAATATCACAAAAGTTCTTTCGCTTAAGATAATGATGGCGCAGTTCACTTGCATAACCAAGTCTGCCTTTTTTTATTAGAATATCTATTAATTCAATTTTTATAGCGTTATCAAATTGAGGCCAATGTTCATATAAGGGATAGGAAAATGCTTCCTTTATGAGGTCATGATGAAAGTTGAAGACATTCACGTTTTCAAAACTTTTTATAGCCAATGAAGGCAACATTGAAAAAATCCTCTCTTTTGCTTCGTTGGCACGTTTTGATAAAAAAGAAATTGAAGGTTCAACAGAAATGTATGAGCGGAGGATTTTGCAAATGTGATTATCATCAGGGAATGACATCAAACGACTGCTGATTTTTTCGTCTCCGTTAAATTCATCTGCAATCTGTAAAAAGGCGTCCCATGAAATTAAAGGGGTTAAGTTTTTTAAGACTGACGCCCAATAATGAAGAGCTATCGCCAAACCGGGATACGTTTTGGCGATAATGTTCTGATCATGGCGTATTATTGCCTTAAACCTAGTTTCAAGATCACCTACTTGGGTTAAGGAAACCTGTTCAGTATCCGTTTCTAAGTATTTTTTTCCGATAATAAATAAGACAACAAAAAGTGAACTGTCTAACAATTTGGAATTTGATAAAAGCGTTTCTCCGATTAGCGCCCATTTTGAGTTTGAAACTAAAATTTTTTCTAGAATGGTTTTATTTTCTTTAACCGAAAGAGGATATGTGTGCCTTTCTGAAAAGTAATCGAGATATCCTCTTCCAATTGTGGTAGTATCGCCAATAATGATGCGAATGTTTTCTAAATTTTTTAATTTGGCAAAAAATGAATTAACATCCAGATAAGAAGCCAAATTTTCCCAATCTTCGATAATTACTAAATATTGTTGTGCTCCATTCTGAAGCAGTTTGTTATAATCCAGTAAAAAAAGTTCTAGATTTGTGATCCAGAGCGTAATAAAATCTTGCTCGATAGAGTCTATTGCCAATTTCCTCAACAGTGAAGATTTCCCGCTTCCTCGCGCTCCGGTTACAACTGCTGCAATGATATTTTCTTGACGTTGAGCGAATGACTTAGCAACTGCATCCTCTACGCTGTTGCAAATTTCTCTTTCTTCAACCAACCCCTGGATGACTCCGTTCCATTGGCAATAATTCTGGTTTTTTGACAGATAAAAATCTTCAACTTCGAAATACGTATTTTGAGCATCCACTGTTTGCCTGAAAGCTGAATTTATAGTAATTGCGCCGTCCATAGTAAATTCCTCATCGGCCGTTTTTATTGTTTTTTTATCTTGGCTGGGTTGAATAGGATCACTATATTTCTCGGTGCTCTGTTCGGATTTGATTAGTTCCTCAATCCAGTAACTACCCCCGCGGTGATATAAAGTGCTATTCAATTCATCAAAATAGCGATAAATGACGGATAATTTCTTCTTGTTGATTTTTCCCTCTATCAGTACTTTATCATTCTCTGGATCTTTATTAGGAAAACACAACCTTATAATATCTTTTTCAGTGATAACCCTTTTTTCATGAGTCTTGTCAAGTTTCAAAAATTTAAAATTTATGTCACCTACCAAATCTTCATAATAAAATGTGGTTTTATTGAATTCCTCTAAATGATCTGCTGCATAGTCTTTAATCAGATTGGACAATATATAGTGCAACTGAAAAGTCAGAAGTGTAGTTTCTTGTTTGTTAACAAAATATGGTTCAAGATCTTTTGCGTACATAAATAGTAAAAAACGGAAAAAAATCAGGAAAAACGGAAAAAAAAAGCAAATAGCACGAACGTTAATCTCCCATAAAATTGCACTATAAAATCAATAAGTGCAATTATGAAAAAATCATTAAAAACCAACCCGACATCGATCAGATCAAGGAAATACCTGTCGCGTGAACAGGCTGCGGCTATTCTCGAATTACTTGAAAGCAATGAACTGCCGGAGCACGATTCGCCATTCAAACTCTATTTCAATGGTAAGTTGATCGGCTCTGCTAACCCCACCAAATCCAATTGATAACGATAAAAAAACTAAAATGGAAACAAACAGTAGATTTCGCATCCCTGAATTTGATGTGCATCTCGCACAACAGTTCGAGGAGATCAGGGAGCATATAAAAATCAATGCTCAAACGTTCGCGCAAAAAAACCTGCCCCCGCTACAAAGCAGGAAGCTCAATACTTATTTTGAAGAGGATCACCTAAAGTATCAAGCACTTATCGATGCGGTCAACAAAGAACTGCAATATAAAAGCGCGTGCGATACCGTTGTCGAGCACAAAGCTATTACGGAAGCCCGGTTGCGTAATAATAACCACAAGCAAGTATTAGTGCGCGAAAAACACATTGCCTATGCCGCAAAGTTAAAAGGCAGACGACCCCCATACGGCGAGTGGCGGGTTGCGCTGGTATGGGTGGCAGTGATGCTAGTAAATATGTTCGACGGATTGCTGGCCATCCCAATTTTTGAAGCCTTTGGGTATAACCTGGGGGAATCAGTAGGGATGGGAGTGCTCTTTGGCATTATGCTGGCAATTACCGCCCACAGTTTTCCAAAGATGGTGCTATGGGGCAAGACGCTATGGCAACGCAGGGCTATCGCTGCCACATTACTAGTGTTGCTTGTAGCAATGTTTTCGTTCATGGCATTCCACCGAGCCGCCTATATCGAGGGCCAAATGGCAGACAATGGCATGGGGCATGTGGTGGTTTCCCCACTGCCCTTTGTGCTGCTATCGACTTTCCTGTTTTTAGCGGCGGTTGCCCTTAACTACTTCTATTATCCAACCGAGCAGCAGCGCGATGCAATGCACGAATACCTACACGACCTTAAAATCAAAAGAGACAATGAAGCGGAGCAAGCTAAACATGCTGCCGAGCAGGTAGCAATTGAGAATGAGCATGCAAGTGTACGCCAAATCAATGCAGCGAAGTTGGTGTACGGCTCGATGCTTGAATCTCTTATCATATCGAATGCGCACCAGGGCTTTGCAGAATGGAAGAAATTCAACATGCTCACGCGCCCCGATAATGGTCGCCCGGCATCGTTTGATGACCACGAATACCCCTACAACTTCGTGACCAATTTTCACTCCGTTAAACTCATCTAACATGAAAACAACAATCAGATACCTGTTACTTTTTATCGGTTGCCTATGCTGCTCGTGTAACTCGCAACCGAACAACTTTGATACCGAAATGGCTATCGTTTTTGACGAAACGGACTCACTTACCACACAGTACCCCACTGCCGAGGCTATCACCGCACCGCTTGAATTGCGTGATGATCCTTGGCAAGGCATTCGGATTGTGCTTACCTACATCAGCGATAAGGACGTTAACAATTCAACAGTTGTATCGTTGCCCAGCGAAAATGCTTGGACAGGCAATAGCGCCATCAGGAGAGCACAAGTTCACGCCTTTACGGCGCAGCTACAACGCGCTCTCACCGCCATGAAGCCAAAAGGCACATGCGCCCATTCCATCGTCTTTCGCACCATCGCAGCACAGGCCAACCGGCTTACACAGTCGCAGGTATCCCATAAATTGCTATTGGTATACTCCGACCTGAATGAAAATTCGGATGTGACATTTTATAACAAGCACGTCCTTGATACACTCCGCACCAGGCCCAAGATAATTGAAGAGCGGCTCAACAGAAGTGCGCCACTAACCGCGCTCAATGGTGTGGGCGTGTGGTTTCTGTACACTCCTTCTACCTATACGGCGAATAACACCTATATGACAATTGCCAACTTTTACAAGCACATATTCGAACAGCACGGCGCTACAATTCACATCAGCAACAAATTTCAAATACTGTGAAGGTCATCATTCAAATTCTAAAATTTATTTGTTACGGCATCATCACTATTGTGGAGTTCCTATTAGCGATGTGCCTTGATATTGTTAAGCAAATGAAAAAAGCATTTCAATAAAACTAAAATCACGATGAAAAAGCCTTCATTTTTCTTTAAAAACCAGCCCCCATTACAGGCCGAATTTGGAAGTGTTAGACTCATTGCCTCGTACGTGAATAAGGGGTTTGTGGTAAGCAGGTACCGGAAACTCACCCGGCGGCAAAGTTTTGAATCCATTTTGCTAAGTGGCCCGTCAGGAAGCGGAAAAACAAGTCGTTTTTTATTAAAGCAATTGTATTCACTTAACGGATGTAGTTTACTTATCAATGATCCGCAAGGTGAGTTGTGGTTGTATGGCAGCGGATATTTGCAAAAGCATTATTCGGAAGTCTACTCCATTAATTTTTCGGACAGCACTAAGTCGGCCGCGTATAATCCTTTTTCCCGCATCAAAAAAGCAAATGATGCCAATAAATTAGCCGATCTGCTTGTATCTACTACGCTCGACAAAGGGAACGGAGATGTTTTCTGGAAATTGGCGTCAGTTAGCCTCACCACCGTTTTAATACGCATACTACTACATCAGCCAAGCGAGTATCATAACCTTGCAAATCTTATTCATCTCTTGCAGTTGTTCACCATTGATAGTAAAAAAGTAGACGTATTAGTTGCCAAAACACATGATGAAAATCTCATCAATGCATATAAAGAAACTATAAGCGTACCTGAAAAAACGCTTTCTAACGTGATTTATTCGGTCAAAAGTGCGCTTCAATGCTTCGATGACCCCGAAATAATCAAAACAACAGCATTTGATACCATTGATTTTGAACGGTTACGGAAAGTGCCAACAGCAATCTTTTTGAATAATACTATCGGCGACCAGCGATACATTTCAGTGCTTAATAGCATCTTTTTTGAACAGTTTTATGCCTACGCGCTTGAAAAGCTGCCCCAAAAAAGTGACTTGCCGATTTACCTGATACTGGAAGAATGTGGTAGCTCCTTGTATATCCCAATACTTGCCCAAGCCGTCTCGACGGCACGTAAGGCAAAAGTTGGTGCACTAATCACCGTACAAAGCCATTCGCAGTTAAAATCGTTTTACAAAGCTGATGCCGAAACAATCAAAAGCAACTGTAGATCTAAAATATGGCTAACTGGCCAAACTTCGCTGGACGAATTACGGGAAGTGGAAACGCTTGGTGGAAAACGCATCTACAAGGACGAAAAAAACATAGAGCGAACGGTACCGCTCATTGCGGCCGATGCCATACGTATGCTGCCGGAAAATCGCAGTATCATCTTGTCGGGAAACCATCCGCTTATTTTGGCAAAATCGTCCCCTTATTACCGATCATTATGGTATGGACGATATGCAAAAATTCCGCCGATGCAATTAAAACAACATATTCCGGATGGCCCGGTACCCTTGATAAAACTGTAATGAAAATCCGCAGTACGCACCTTTACACATATCTTTTTGAAACCGGTGCCTTAAACGGGACACCGGAGGAGATTGATAGTGCAAAGCGCAACTACAGGCGATTGTATAAAAAACGATGGAAGCGACAGACGGGGAAACGAAAAGAAATACGCTTTACCGTAACAAATAGCGAATATGAAATAATCCAAAAAAGAGTCCGTGCATCAACTATGAAAACGGCAGGCTACATCCGAAAAGTTATCATCTCCGCGAGTTTGACTTCTCGCGATCACGTTAAAAGGGATGATATTTTAAACGTATTACAATTAATCAGCATGGCTTACACGATATGCATTAAAGAGTCATCACTGATGCGTGTATGTGAGTTAATAGGTACAGCGGAGGAGCAACTACTTTTATTACAAAAGAAACTGATATGACCCACGTAAATAAAGAAGATATTTCGATTAACCCGGACAGTAATTTTGACGAATTAACTCGTTTAGAACGGAAACACCTGTATGAGATGGCAGTTGAAAAGGTCGAACGCTTTCAAAATCAGTATAGCCCTAAACTGACTGACTATAAAGACGATGTTAAAACCACAATTTGGGACGACCCAAATGGAAACCGACACCATACGCACGAGGAAATGCAACAGGGCGAAACACAACAAATGGATGACGCCTGGGAAATTATTAATGACTATGAGGAACACTACATAACGGAGTACCTCGATGACATATGTGATGCCAACAACGAAGAAAAGAATGTTCAATCAACGGAAAAAGACGACCAAGACGCGCTCGAAGCAATAAATGCCATTCGAAGCGCAAATCATCAACATAATTGCAACAGACTAGCTGATTTTGAAAAAAACACTGTAGATATTTCCCTAGCAGATATACCGATAAAGACTCAAATTACGGTGCTCCACCCCGATGGCACAACCCATATACCCGTGACGAATACACTAGAACTCAATGATGCTTTGATGGCACTATATTCAGACGGGCAGGGCGATTTCGGGCAGTATGATATACCAAGCGAACAATATACACCTACCAATGAAATACATTCCGAACGCGACAGTGATGAAAAAGAGTTTGACGCCGACATTGACTGGTAATAACGGATTAAATTATGCAGCATGACCAAGACATAGCAATTCAGATCACCATCAAAGGTGTTAAGCTGTGCATTACGATTGAGGCGGATGAACAACAAATACCTGCTAAAACATCAGAACCAGAACAGATAGCCATTTTAACCGCTGGCAAAAGGCCATCTACGAACCACCTTGGCATTGAACAAGTTCATACAAAAAGTGCTGAATGCACAAAAATAAAGACGATACGCAGTAGCGCTGAAAAAACTAAACTGCTGTCGCCAGTAGTGAATTGTGCAAATGAAGATACTGTCATTAAAGGCTACCGGGTGAAGGTAAAATACGACGAATCTGCAGCAAGCAGGCAAGATATATTGAAAAGCATTGTTCGAGCCGGAAAAGCGGGTAAATAATACTAAAGTGGGAAATTTGGCCCCCTGTTCTTCACCACCAACAAGCCCTACACTATACCTAAACCATCCCGTTCCTCACCATTAAAAACCATGTCGTTATGCCAGTCAGAAACAGAACCTATGAATATGTCGTGCAATTCATTTTCGGAGCGATCATTGTACTCGGAGTACTGTATGCACTCTATCGCTCCGTTATTCATTTGTACATGCACATCACGCATGCAAAATGAAAAGTTTTTCAATACCTCGAATACGAGGTATTTTATTTTTTGGCGAGTAGTTTTTCGATGATTTTATTCAGTCGGCCTATTTCCTGGTCTTTGTTTTCGAGCATTTTTTCAAACAATTCCTTTTGCCCGGCAATGACGTTTTCAACGTAGCCAAACGATTGCTGTGTGCCTTTATTAGATTGAAAATTGATGATAGCCGGCTGGCTGGAAAGGATGTCCATCGGCTGCACTTCCAACACTTCAGCAATCTTCACCAGCATGCGTGTTTCTAATTTAGTTTGATTGGTTTCAATCCTGGAATAGGTGTTTTGGGCAATGCCCAATTTAGCGGCGACATTTTCCTGGGAAAAGCCGCGCAATTCCCGAATCATCCTGATTTTCTCTCCGTACATGATAAATGAAAAGTTTTTTAAAGGTAGCTAAAAATAGGATAAAGTATCCGGTTTTTAGGTAGGTATTGAGGGAGGGGTTGGTGAACTTTATGAGCGGCGGTCGATACGGCTGTGGTAACGCTGTAGCGCGCCGGGTAACACAATCAAATAAAAACAACACTCAAACACCTTAACGCAATGAAAAAGAAACAACTCATCCTCACCGTAGCGCTCACGCTCTCCCTCACCATCGTCATTCTTTTCCCCAGTTGCCAAAAGAAATATTGTTGGAAGTGCGCCATGACAACGTATACCAGGACTTCCCCGGCCGGTAGCATAAACACCGGCTATAACAGCGACACAACGGTAAACCATTTCAGTGTCTGCGACCAGACAGCCAGCGGCATCAAAGCCTATGAAAAAAGCACGTCATCAGTCCAGACCCAGGGCAACATCATCGTCAACACCGTGTCCTCCACCACTTGTAACCAATAAACAGCAATATGAAATACTCATCCTTACCATTCGCCTTATTCCTTTTTGCCATCCTCTCTGTATGCGGCTTTGGCTGCGGCAAGTCCGGCGGTAGTGGCAATACTCCGACACCGACAAAGCCGGTGGCCAAGACTACCGTTCAATTATTGGAAAACGGGCCCTGGAAAATTTCCAGCGTATTTTTCACCAATGCAACCACGAATATTCCGTGGCCGGTGAACATCCCCGACAGTCTGAAGAACCTCGTGCTGACATTAAACACCGATGGTACATTCACCGAAACAGGCACGAAGACTGCGGCAGGCACCTGGACCTATGTGACGACACCGACGAAAATATTGACCTTAACCACGACCAGTGGTACCGCTTCAAAAATTCCCTGGACATTTGGCGTGAGTGATACGCAGCTTGGCCTTGGCAACGTGTTTATTCAAACCACCTATGTGAATCCGGCGAATACGCTACAAGCATATGTCGGAGAAAACATTTATTTTATCCACTGATTTTTTCTAAAGATTGCACATAAAAAAACACCGCTTAATCAGGGCGGTGTTGCTGTTTTAAGTACTGTGGCAATTGATACCATAACTTAATTATGGTGACAATCTTTGTTGTCATTGTTCGCTTTCCGAGCAATATCCTTTTTATGGTTCCACTGTCAAGCTGAAGCATTTTCGCGCATTCCTTATGATTCCAGCCGTTGCAATAGATCAGTTGCTGCAACTTTCCGGCAATGGTATGGGTATCGTGATCGACTGGATAATATCCAAGAAAAGCGATGATTGCGGGGTAGAATTGGACTTGCGGCACTGATCGGCCATTTTCCCAAAAGTATATGCTTTCATCACTAACACCGATTACCGTGGCAACGTCATGTTGCGACAAGTCGCGCTCAATCCGTACCTTGCGAATATGTTCACCAACGGTTTGTGGAAATAATGCATATTCCTGGTTTTGCGGTTTACGCACCTTTTTCGTGTACGGCAGAAATGTTCTCACCGCCATGTCCCTGCGGCTATTTTAACCACCCCGAAAAAGAGTGTATCTGCCCGCCCGGCACGGTACAAAAGTACCTGAGCAAGATCTCCGGCCCGCTGCTGGACCGTATCGACCTGCACGTCGAAGTAACCCCGGTAAACTTCAACGAACTGGCCAGCGACCGGCTTGCCGAAAAAAGCGAACTCATCCGCGAACGGGTGATCAAAGCCCGCGAAATACAGGCAACCCGTTTTGACAACCGGCCCGACCTGCATGCCAATGCCCAGATGAGCCCCCAAATGGTCCGCGATATTTGTAAAATTACCCCCGCCGGCCAAAACCTCCTAAAAAAAGCCATGGAAAAACTGGGCCTGTCCGCCCGGGCTTACGACCGTATCTTAAAGGTAGCCCGTACTATCGCCGATCTTGCCGGCACCGAGGATATACAACTGGAACATCTGGCCGAGGCGATTAATTTCAGGAGTTTGGATAGAGAGGGCTGGGCGGGGTAATGGGGATACAATAGCTCGCCAAAACCGAAGGCTAAACACGTTTAGCATACCACATTTTCACCCATTTCCGAAGGCTAAACGCGTTGAGCATACCACTTTTTAGGGCCATTCCGAAGGCTAAACACGTTTAGCATACCACTTTTTTGGCCAATCCGAAGGCTAAACACGTTTAGCATACCAAACAAAAACCGATAATTTATTTGTTAAAATATTGGCAATCAAATAATTAAAAATAATCAGTCAAAGAACGGCGGCAAAAAAGGAGAAAAATCGCGCAAATAATTTTTTATGCTGAGAAAAAAGGATCGTAGTGATGTTTGAGGATAGATTCAAATATAGCGATTTTTTGGGGGATAAACAAGGGCGCAATATATTCAAAGCCGTGCCCGGCGGTATAGTTATAGTAGCACGCTATGACGTCTCGGCTGCAATAGGTTTGCAATTGAAAACCTATTGCAGGACAAGACATTATTTGTTTTGGTAACTACCTAAAGCAGAGATATTAGCTATTTTGCCGCTCCATCCACCTTACTCATCCTTCGGTTCCCAAAGTTCAATAATATTGCCTTCAGGGTCGAGTATATGGACAAATTTGCCGTAGTCATAATCGGCAATTTCATCAACAATGGTCACATTTTCCTGTTTTAGTTCGTCGAGCAGCGCAACCAGGTTTTCTACCCGGTAATTGATCATAAATGGTTTTGCCGAGGGATCGAAGTATTTGGTGTTTTGTGGAAATGCACACCACGATGTAGATCCTGTTTTTGACGGGTCATCAGCGTGCAGCCACTCAAACGTAGTTCCATATTGGCCGACAGGCAAGCCAAGGTTTTTCACATACCAGTCGTTCATGCTTTTCGGGTCATCGCATTTAAAAAATACGCCACCCAGCCCAGTTACTTTTTTCATATTTAATTAGTTTTATTATTACCTATGCGTTTGCCGCAGATGATTTAGGTTTATTTTTAAGAATAAGCGCGGCAATTAACGACATCACAATACCCACCGGGACAATTTCGCGATAGGTTACCAAAGCATTTAAAAATGGGTTGTTATACGTTTTGGCGTATTCGGCCAATTGGGCCATTTGTTTGTCGATGTTTGCCTGGCTTGCGTGGCTGGCTTTCAGGCCGGCCAACACGGATGCGGCGTATTTCACCATATAATCGGGTGTGAAAAAATAGTAGTCTATCAGCCATACCCCTACATACACAGTGGAGGCTACGGCAGTTATCAAAAGCGCTACTTTTATGGCCTCGCCAAAACTAATTACACCGCCATTATAATTATCCCTAAAATTTTTAATGCCGACAAAAATCAGCGAAAACGCCAGCACCATGGAGGCATAGCCAAAAAACAGGGCCTCTTTCTCGCTCAAATTGAGCTTAAATACCTGCACACTAAATATAAACCAGCCGATGCTGATCAGGCCGCCAATAATCCCGCAGACAAAAATTATCTTTTTCATTTTTTAATGTTTTAAATCCGGCTCAAAATTGTGTTATAGGTCTCGCTTTCCATTCATACTTTAGGGTGATTTTTAAAAAAAGATCGCCGGATCATACTTTGGTATGATAGATTTTAGGGTATCAGGGTCAACCGCTTCGCTTTTTCAACAGCTTGGGTGCGGCGCTCTACTTCCATTTTTAAAAAAAGGTTTGATGTATGCGTTTTGATCGTATTTAACGACACGAACAGCCGGTCGGCTATTTCCTGATTGCTCAGGCCATTGGCCATTAGCTGTAAAACCTCTAGTTCCCGGCTGCTTATCCGCAGCTGGCGCAATTCAGCCTCATTTAACGTAAAAGGAGTATCCGCAACAACCGGCTTTTCAATCACTATCGTGTTTACTTTAGGTTTCATAAGTTTTAAAGCAAGCCATACACCGAGTGCGGTAAAAACAACAGCTATAGCGCTCGAATACACTTCAACAGCATGATCAGCTATTAAAAAATTCCACTCCAGCCACTTTAATAGCAGCAACAACAAAGCAAGCGCTAAGCCATATAATATATTCTGTTTATTTCTAACGATCGCTGCAATAATCATGGAATAAAGCTGTGCATTTTACCGGTATGCAATTTATCAGAAAAATTTATATTTATCTCACCAATTGTAATTGTCACGCTGTCTCCAGGCATTGTTATTATAAACAGGTTCCATCATTACACAGTTGCTTTTTGCACTTCGAACATAAAAATACCCTTTCCTCGTCCACCGTTTTAATGGCACCCTTCGAGTCGTTCATCATACACATCTTGTCGCCGCTTGTACAATGGTTGAGGCCCAGATTATGCCCGATCTCATGTAAACAAACCTTTATCAGCCTGTTTTTAAAAACCTGATCTGATGCATTGCGTTTTAACCGGAATGTTGATATTACGCAGGTGGTGCCCGGCAGATCACCCTGGCCAAAAACACCCCATTCATTAACGTGCCTTTCGGGGTTTTTAACTGCGATATCTTTTTCGGTTAAAATGAGCGTAATTTCGGTTGAATTATATTTAGCCAATATCCTGTTCGCCTCGTAACGGGTTTTGCTATCAGCAAATACGTCACTGCTTAAACTTTTAGCAGGTTTGATTACGCACTTAAAGTGGTAGAAGTTTTCAACCGACGACTTTACCAGATTGATCTCTTCTTTAGGCACATTTCCAAGCGGTTGAATATAGATCTCTTTTGACGGGCGAAAAGGCGCCCAGGTCATCAAAAGATAAACCGGCAGCAAAAATAATTTCATTCAAAAAAGATAAGGACAATATTGCCGGTTAACAAATTTAGCCCGCTTAAATGTTGTAATCCCTATGATTTAAACACCAAAAACAGCAAAGCAATTATTAAAAAAACCGGGATGAAAACCTGGATACATTCCTTTAAAGTGTAGGTCCCGTTAACAAATACTGCTTTAAAGGCTGATAATTCGGAGTCGAAGAAATGGTTCATGATCTTGAATTTTAAATGTTAAAACTAAGTGACAGATCATTATTTAACTGGTGTTAGTTGCCTTGAAGTAGAATGATCCGTCAATCAAATATACCCTGGTAAATAAAAGAAAATTATGCTTTTCGGCAGGTTAAAAGATGATCGTAGGCATAAATAACCCAGGCGCCGATGGGTGAGCCCCACGCTCGATTGTGCAGGGCGCCGCGTTTTTGAGGATTAATTTCCTCGTTCATTTACCTGGGATACCTGCCCTAACATCAATTTACACCCGGAAACGCTCTACCTCTGTACTGGTATGCTTATTGTATTTATCATCATTTTATCATTAACTTTGCAACCTTGCTAATTCACGTGCGCCTCTAATGAAATTTATACTGCTTATTTTCTTTGCTGCAATAGCTACTACAGCCTCGGCTCAATGGTATAATGTTAGCAGTCTTTTAAAGAAAAAAGCGGTACGCACGCCGGCTGTCGAAATGGTGCCTGGCCGGTATGTGGCCAAGTTCAACTTTGATAAAAGGCCGCCTCACCCAAAAATTCGCCCGGTTATTATTGATCGCTCTGATTATAGCCTCGAAGCAGCCGAAGCTGTGGTAATGAAAGAGGCACAGCACAATATGCGTTTCAGGGTGTACAATGATGCGAGTTACAATTTTAGCGAATTGGCGCATATGTACGTTAAACAAAACAGGTATTCGGAAGCCAAATGGTACCTGCTGCAAAGCAATAACATATCCCGCGAGGAAAACGACGATAAACATACTATTCAAAATCTCATCGACCTGGCTACCATAAAAGCCAACATGGGCGATGTTGAATTGGCGCTGCAGGACCTGGTTGAAGCCCACGACCTTGCGGTGGCACGCAGCTTAAACCAGTTCCTGGAAACGATAGACCTGGCGCAGCAATTTATCAGGCAAACCAAACAGCCTAAAATAAGGCCGGCATTAATTTATGCCGACGATGCCCAAAATACCGCGAAGGACGGACAATAAATTGCCCCGTAAATCAGTTTAACTAATTACCTGTTTTGTAACAATATAGTAAAATGCAAAATGTTTTGTAAAACAAATGAAACATTATTGTATAATTGTTATTCATAAAAAAGAGACAGCATCCATGCCGTCTCTTTTTTATTTACATTTAGCAAATTATTAATTAGCAGGCACGAGTATTGATGTTGTATTTAATCCCCGATTTAAAAAGCGTAAAAGATATGTTCAAGAAATTTTATTTATTGCTTGTGGTAGGCGCAGCACTTGCCTGCCACGCAGCTGCCCCAAAGCCTATAAAAGTTGCCGGTTCAAACGATCTGCAGCCTGATGAGCAGGAAAGTATTGTTTGTAAAACCGTTGCCGACCTGATAACAAATTACAACTATAAAAAAGTTCCGTTAAATGACTCATTATCTGAGGTGATTTACGACCGGTACATAAAAATGCTGGACGAAAGTCACAATTATTTACTGGCCTCGGATATTGCCGATTTTGCCAAATACAGGGATGTTTTGGATGATGATGTAAAAATTGGCAACCTGAATGATGTGTTTTATATTTTTAATGTTTACCAGAAAAGGTATATCGAGCATATAAAATATTCTATTGCCCAATTAGACAAAACGTTTGAATTTGATAAGGACGAAAAGTTTGTTTACGA
>Ga0206921_10103_pt3 | contig 24773 bp, 25 predicted proteins | sample Alteio_BWOrgHeat_66_FD_152930 | JGI IMG/M metagenome (GOLD analysis project Ga0206921, IMG submission 152930) | Enriched cells from forest soil in Barre Woods Harvard Forest LTER site, Petersham, Massachusetts, United States -... | ecosystem: Environmental > Terrestrial > Soil > Temperate forest >...
ACGCGTAACGGAAATCATCCATATTGGCCAGGCAGTTCTTTTCTACGGCGGGTCGGTGGAATATTTCCACCATATGGTTTTCAACTACCCAACCGTCGCTGAGGCTTACAAAGTTGCGGCGTTGAACGGTCTGAATAACTCCGTGCAGCATGATTAACCGAGCGAATTCATGAAAGAGAACCTATGCAAACGAACTATGCGATTCGCCTGCTCACGCACCATCCACGAGGGTATGTAGGAACATGAAGGGAAAGTTCGAGCATCTCTCAGCATGCGTCGTTGTCGCGGTTACCCTCAGCGGGTGCGGGAGGCAGAGCGCATCAGACGGCCGCAGCCAGCCCGATCCAATTGCCGTCCGGGTTGCGACGCCCAGGCACGTTCACGTCCCGGCAGAAGTGGTCGTCAGCGGAACCGTCGAAACCCCCTCCGAGCCCACGAGTGTTGGATTTCTGGTATCTGGCAGGGTGATTCGCGTCGGACCCCGCGAAGGGGATTTTGTGAAGGCGGGAGAGGTGCTCGCAGTCATCGATCCCGCGGATTTTCAGTTCGCAGTGGAGGCTGCCATCGCGCAGACGGCGCTTGCCCGTGCTCAAAACGAAAAGGCTTCAGTATCCGCGCGCCCTGAAGTCGTCGAACAGGCACGAGCAAATCTCTCGCAGGCAGAGGATGAGTTTCAAAGAATGAAGACTCTCTACGAGAGGAAAAGCCTCGCGCCAAACGATTTCAAGAAATACGAGACCGCATTTACAAATGCTCAGCAGCAGTATGGGCAAGCGAAAGACGGGGCGCAGCGGGAGGACAAGGCCGCCGCGAAGGCCGCACTTGAGCAAGCCGAGGCTGCGGAACGCACTGCGCGAAAACGGTTGAACGATGCTACTCTGATCGCCCCAGTCAGTGGCTTTGTGTCAAAGCGGAACATCGAGGAAGGGGCGATGGCGAGTCCCGGTACCGCTGCCTTCACGATTGTCGAACTGGACCCAGTGGAAATTCAGGTCGGCGTGCCGGAAACTGATGTTCGCCTGGTCCACAAAGGTCAGCAAGCGATCATAACGGTGTCGGCTCGCCCCGGTATGACTTTCACCGGAAGAGTGCGGCTCGTAAACGTCTCGGCCGAGTCACAAACGCGCACATTCATGGTCAGGATCACGGTCCCGAACCCTCGGAGCGCTCTCCTGGTTGGGATGATTGCCGAAGCCAGAATTTTGGGCAGCGAAACTCGAGATGTCCTCACGCTCCCAGGTCAAGCGCTCGTGCGCGATCCGCAGAGGGCACCGCAGGTCTTCGTTTACTTCCCGAACGAGAAACGGGTTTACGCGAAGCGAGTGACAACGGGCGAGGTCATGGATCGGGATGTCCAGATCATCGACGGAGTAAAGGACAGCGATTCGATTGTGGTCGCTGGCCAACAACTTTTGCGCGAGGGTTCGGTCGTCAGCGCGAAAGAGGAAAAGCAGTGAATCCGATCAAGGCTTCTCTCAAATACCCAGCGGTGACGCTAACGCTGACTCTCTTGCTTCTGCTGGTAGGTATCCAGGCGATTCTCCACATGCCCCGAATGGAAGATCCCAGCGTAACCATTCGGACCGGCATCGTGGCGGCACTTTATCCGGGCGCAACCTCCGACCAGGTCGAGAGCCAGTTGGCGAAAAAAGTCGAGGATCATCTCTTTAAATTCGCGGAAGTTCGCAAGGAGAAGACCTATTCGACCAGCCGGCCCGGAATTCTGTTTGTGAACCTGGAGTTGCAGGACAGCGTGAACGAAGCAGATGAATTCTGGTCCAAGCTGCGTCACGACCTCAATGAGGCCCACGCAGGAGGAGAGTTTCCGCCAGGCGTTGCGGGATTAATAGTCGATTCCAATTTTGGCGACACCGTGGCGATGCTGGTCGCCATCCACGGGAGTCGTTATGGGTATCGCGAGCTGAAGGATTATGTCAAGCGCATCGAAGACGAGTTGCGCGCGATTCCGAATGTCGCCAAGCTGCGACGCTATGGCGAGCAGAAAGAGCAGATACGTATTACCGGCAGCCTGCAGCGCATCTCTCAATATTTTGCCAATCCAGCGCAGGTTGTGCAGGCCCTCCGGCAACGCAACATCATCGAGGATTCTGGTTCTCTTCTGACACCGGACGAGGACGTTCCGTTGAAGACCAATGGACTTCTCGTTACCGAAGAACAGATCAAGAAGATCCTCGTGGATGTTTCTCCAAACACGGGTCAGCCGGTCTATATAGGAGATTTTGCAAACGTCGAACGCCGGTACCAGGACCCCGACGCCGTCGCGCGGTTCGATGGCGAGGCGAGTGTTTTGCTTTCTGTGGAAATGCAAAAAGGAAGGAACATCGTCGATCTGGGTGACCAGATCACCGCAGCGCTCGCCCGGGTCCGTCCGCTTCTGCCTCCCGACCTCAAGCTCGATCTGATCGCTGATCAACCGTCTGTTGTTCACGAGCGAATCCAGGATCTGGAACGGGAGTTCCTGCTCGCGATCGGGTCCGTAATCATCGTGACAATCATCCTGCTCCCGATTCGCGTGGCGGTCATCGCCGCGACGGCCATTCCGGTGACCGTCGCCGCGACGCTGGGCATGCTGAACGCCGCCGGGATTCCGCTTCATCAGGTCTCGATCGCGGGGCTGATTGTGTCGCTCGGAATTCTCGTTGACGATGCTATTGTCATCGCCGACAACTACGTCGAACTCCTCGATCATGGCGTATCGCGTGAGGACGCGGCGTGGAGATCCGCAACCGAGATGGCCGTACCCGTCCTCGCGGCTACGTTGACGATCATCGCGTCGTTTCTGCCGTTGATCACACTATCCGGGTCGCCTGGCGAGTTCATTCGCGGCCTACCCCTCGCCGTGACGACCGGCTTGGCGTGCTCGTTTGCCGTCGCGATGCTTCTCACACCGCTCCTTTGTCGGTTTTTCATCAAGAAGGGCCTGCATAGCCAGGAGGCAGCCGGCCGCAAAAAGAAATTCGACATTCTCGACTTAATGCAGGCTGCCTACAACCGGGCGATCACTTTTCTCATGGGCAGGAAATGGATTGCCGTCGGGGCCGGAATCGCAGCGTTTGTGTCAGGGGTCTTATTGTTTACGACTGTTCCGCAGCAGTTCTTTCCGTCCGCGGAGCGAAATCAGTTCGTGATCGACGTATGGATGCCCCCGGTTTCTCGCCTGGAACAGACCGACGGCGTGATCCAAAGGATCGAGACATTCCTGAAGAAAAAAACTGTTGTGGAACACGTAGCGACGTTTGCCGGACAGAGCTTTCCGCGTTTCTATTACAACGTGAGCCCGCAGGAGCCCGATACGCGATACGGCCAGCTTATTGTGATCACCAGGTCTGCCGACGAGACGCCCGCGCTGATCAGGGCACTTCGATCCGAATTGCCCGAGTTAGCTCCGGAAGCCCTGGTCATGGTGAAGGAACTGCAGCAAGGCTCCCAGATTGAGTCGCCTGTCGAAGTGCGTATTTCCGGCGACGATATCGCTGTCCTGAAGACACTCGGAACTCAGGTGGAGGGGATCCTGCGCGAGATGCCAATCGCCACCTATGTTCGCAACGATTACTACGAAGACTCCTGGATGGCTGGGGTAAATGTTCGCGCGGAGGAGGCGAACCGGCTCGGGCTGACGAACGCGAGTATTGCGCAGCAACTCTCTGGTGCCTTCTCCGGCTCCTCCGTCACGACGTTTTGGGAGGGTGACCGCCAGGTGGACGTCCTGCTTCGGCTTGATCCCGACCAAAGGCGCGGCTTCGACGACGTACGCAATGCTTACCTGACGTCAACGTTGACCGGGCAACGCGTGCCCCTTCGTTCGGTCGCGGACCTGAAGCCGGCGTGGCAGATCACGCGTATCGTCCGAAGGAATGGGGTCCGAACTCTGACTGTCGGTGGATTTGCGACGTCAGGCCATTATGGGTCGGAGATCCTCAAGGCGATCGATCCAAAAGTGAAATCGATGCAGCTTCCCTCCGGCTATCGCATTGAGTATGGCGGGGAAATCTACGAGCAGAACATCACGTTTGGGCAGATGCTAGTCGCACTGGGAATCAGCCTGGTGTGCATCTTCATGGTGCTGTTGTTTCAGTTCAGGACGATCTCCGAGCCGCTGGTGATCATGTCCGCGATTCCCCTTTCGCTGTTCGGGGCGGTTATGGGCCTGGTGATAACGGGGAACCCTTTCGGCTTCACGAGCTTTATGGGCTGCATCGCCCTGTCGGGTATCGTGGTCCGAAATTCCATCATTCTGATCGACTACATCAATGAAAAGCGACGCGCGGGCAGCACGCTGGAAGAAGCCGCGCTGGAAGCGGGTGAGCGTCGGCTGCGTCCCATCTTCCTGACAACGATGGCAGCGGCAGTAGGCGTGACCCCGATGATTCTGTCGCATTCCAGTCTCTGGAGCCCGCTGGCCAGCGTACTTGCTTCCGGATTGGTATTTTCAATGTTCTTCGTTCTTCTGGTTGTTCCTGTGCTGTTCGTGATTGTCGAGAGAAGAAGCGACCGCAGGCGCGAACCGTCCGCCCTCGCTCCGGCAATCGCACCGCTGGTTGCAATAGCGGCCCTTTGTTGTGCCGGCACTGTGCACGCCCAGGCACCGCGGAAACTCACCCTCTTCGAAGCCGTTGATCTCGCGTTGAAGCAGAACTCTGACCTTCGGATTGGCAGAGCAAAAGTCGGCGGAAATCAATATCGTGCGGCGGGAACTCGCGCCGACGAACTACCGCAAGTGAAAACAGATGCCGGGCTGTTCGAAGTCGCGAGGACGCAAAACCTGACGATTTCGGCGGGATCTTTGGGTACGTATCCCGGGATTGGTCTGTTGCCCGGATCAACCGTCCTCATTAATCAGGGGAACCACAGTTTTTTCATAGCCAACACGACCGTGGAGCAGCCTCTGACGCAACTAATCAAGCTCCGCGCAGCCCGCCGTGTTGCCGAAGCAGATCTGAGAGCATCACAGGCCGGTCTGCGGAAGGCGGAAAACGAGGTCGCATTGCAAGTCCGCCAGAAGTACATCGAGATTCTTATCGGGCGGCTTGAGATCCAGGCGGTGAGTCTTCAGATCTCCGCTGCCGAGCAGAGTTTGAAGGAAAACACCGACGGTGTTTCCACGGGAAACCTGCTGGATGTTGCAGTTCTCGGCCAGAAGACGAGTCTGCTTCAGAACAAGTATCAGCTCAGCAAACTCGAAAACCAGATCTCCGATTTGACCGGCGACCTGAACGAGCTGATCGGCCTTCCCATCGACACTGAATTGGAGCTTCAGCCCATTCCGACGGATGCCGAATCGTCGCTGCTCTCCCTGGCCGAATACCGTGATCTGGCGATTAACCAAAATCCGGAAATTCGAGCCGCGTTGCAAGCGGCCGAAAAAGCACGGCAAGGTGTTCGAATCGCAAGGGCGAACTATATTCCCGACGTCGGCGCCTTCGCGCAGTACACGTATCAGAACGGTGCGCCGTTCCTGGTTCACAACAACGGCTCGATCGGCCTGCGAATGAACTGGAACGTGTTCGACTGGGGGAAGCGTTCAGCCGCCGCAGGAGAAGGCGAAGCTCAGGTTCTGCAAGCCGAGGAGAATGTCCAGCGCCTGAAACGACGCGTCACGCTTCAGGTGGAGAAAAGCTACCGCAACCTGGAACTTGCGAAAGAAATGACGACCACCGCTCGCGCTGCGCTGGAGCAGGCACGCGAGACCCGCCGCCTGGACGGTGATCGGTACATCCTGGGTGTCAGCCTGGCTTCTGCAGATTGGCGGGCGAAGGCGGGAGAAGCTTCTGCGCAGGCTAATCTGCTGCGTGCCGATTTGGATTACCTGCTTGCAAAAGGGGAATTAGATGTGGCGACAGGCGCAGCTCCGAAATAGACAGACGGGGGCCGTCAACGCCCTTGTGGAACCGTGGGCGCTGCGCTGTATTGATTTCGAGGTCGTGACGTGAGAGGTAAAGCCAAAGGAGAAATCGTCTTGACGCAGGGAGAACCTGTACAAAGAAGCGATGAGGCGATTGGCCTCGAAATTGAACATCCCGGATTAGATCGGGAAGCGATCGGCCGCCTGGCCTATTTCTATTGGGAGGAACGCGGCTGTCCGAATGATTCACCTGACGAGGATTGGTTCCGGGCGGAAGCAGAAGTTCGCCCCCGGCTCGATGCCGCCGCATCACATACATAAGGAGGTGCGTGATGTCACAAAGTACGACGCCCGCATACATCACCAGCCTGATACGCCATTTTGAGGATCTTCGGGACGGTACACACGGCGGCTCCGCAAGTCGAGAGGATAAGGAAGCCCATTTCGGGAAGGCAGTGAAACTGCTGACGCCTGTGGCCCACCAGGTTTTGAACGAAATGAACATACATTTGCTGTGCAACACCGGGCAACTCACCGAGTCGGGATTACGGCGCACATCAGATGGAGGACTGAACGCATCCTGGACGTTGAGCTGGCCTGAACAGCGTGCCGCCGGCATCGAGCCCATTGTGCTCCAGGCCTATTTCGGAGCCGGCTTCCACCACCCTCATCTTCGAGGCACGACCGTGCGTGACTGGCCGTTGAACGTTTTCGGCGAAGAGGATGCGGCAGCGCAGCTATCGATTCTCCGCGCGATCGCGTCGAGCGATCTGCATAATCTCGTCTTCCTCGCGGACTATCGGATCGTTCCTGTGGTGACGGCGAAGGGTGCCGGTCCGCGCGACCGTGGGGCGGGAGCAACCTGAGAGGTCGAAAGCGATACACCGCCCGCTACGCATTGCGCATCTTATACATATTGTTATGAATCTTCAACTCGACGGTAAAACGGCTCTTGTGACTGGATCGACCGCCGGCATTGGTCTTGCTATCGCGACGGCGCTGGCGAAGGAAGGAGCGGCCGTCATAATAAATGGCCGCACACAGGAACGCGTGGACGAAGCGGTGCGAAACAGCAGCGCGGCCTACGGAATCGCAGCGGATCTGGGCACCGAGGCTGGAGCGCATGCTGTGAGTACTCGTTTTCCCTCGGTAGACATCCTCGTGAACAATCTTGGCATCTTCGAGCCGAAGCCCTTTGAACAGATCAGTGACGACGATTGGCGTCGCTTTTTCGAAGTGAATGTGATGAGCGGAGTCCGATTGAGCCGCCACTATATTGGGGCTATGAAGCGAAACAACTGGGGCCGCATTATCTTCATCTCAAGCGAGTCTGCCCTGCAGATTCCTGTGGAGATGATTCACTACGGCATGACCAAGACTGCCCAACTCGCCATATCTCGTGGCCTGGCTGAGACCACGGCTGGTACGGCTGTGACTGTAAACGCTGTACTGCCGGGCCCGACCGAATCTGAGGGGGTCGCCGAATTTGTAAAGAGTCTCGCCACGCAGAAGGGTGTCGAACGTGATGAGGTTGAAAAGGAGTTTTTCGAGAAGGCCCGTCCCAGCTCAATTCTTCGACGCTTCACCACGCCGGAAGAGATCGCGTCTGTGGTTGCGTTCGTTGCGAGTCCATTGGCATCCGCAATCAACGGAGCGGCAGTTCGGGCCGATGGCGGCGTGGTTCGTTCTATCGCCTGAATAGGGGCACCGGCACTTTACCGTGCAAGCACCGTCCGAAGGTGACCGTGGTCGGCGCCGAACGGGGTCATGCTGGAAACCGATGCATGATGCATGCTCCACCTTGAAGAGAGTGTTCTCTGAATTGAGTCCGGAGGAATTTAGTGATCTCGAAGTGGCGCTTAAGAAAGTCGGCAAGCGAGAAGGTGCGCTGATTCAGCAGGGTTTTTGAACGAACGCTCGACTAATGGCACGATCGGCATCTTTGGATAGTCGAATGCAAAAGCAAGGGCCACTACCCCATTCGGGGCTTATGTGGTGAAAATTCCTAGGATGTTATGTTTGCGTAGAAATATATAATAAATCGGCTTATAGTTTTCTCTATAAGCCGATCAGTTATTTGGTGGAAGCGGGGGGAATCGAACTTTCAGTAGGCATTGAAAAGACGCAAGTTACTGATTCTGCGATTTTGCTGATTGCGTGTATTGCGTAGTTTACGCGATCGGTGTCACGATTTGTCACGGTTTGTAACACCGGGCGTTTTGTTTCACGGAAGACGCAGGCTCGCCCGCTCTTTTGCCACTCGGGTGGAGTCCAGCCCAAGGTAGACTGAAGCCACATCGGAAATGGTCAGCCATTCGGACGACTCGCCCTTGCTCCGTTTGCAAAACCAGCTGCGGAGGCTCCCCGACCCGGAGTTATCGTAAACGCGCACGGACTCGATACCGCTTTCGGCGGGAACGAAGAGCGGTTGGCAGGTTTCGGAGACTGTTAGAGTGAATTCGCGTAGGGTTCGTTTCACTGGCCAACGCCCGGCCCGGGCAGCGCGCTGCAGCACCTGCTCGATGTGGCTCCGGCGTCTCCAGGGCATTGCAACGCATTACTACAAGGAAACCATTCTCGCTGGCAAGCCTCGCCTGATCGAACGTGATTGAACTGCGAAGCGTCGTCTCAAGAGCGAAGGAGTTGCCTGACCGGATGTTGGCGTGGACGAATTGTTCAAACTCGCGATTGACAATCGCTCGATCGAAAGCGGGATATCCTGGTAAGAACCTGAATTCAGTTCGGCGGCGCGATCATCCGCATTGAATGTCCGCTCCGCGAATCTACAGAGGGAGAATACGGAAGACTTCCCGGCGCCTGGCGGGCCGGCGATGACGAACATCCGTGGGGTGGCCATTTAGCCACCTAAGTCGCGTTCGGCACCCTCCTGCACGTCGCGGGAAGTTCCTTGAGAACGAGTTTGCCCTGCGCGTCGAGCAGACCCTTCTGCTGCAACTCCTTGATTTCAGCGCGGACGCGCTTTATGCAGAGGCAGGCCTGTAAATCACGAGCTCGGAAGAGTGGTCAGCGCAAAATTATCAGTGTGCCTACCCGGCGGGTGCTCGGATTCCACGGGGGAAATTTCTGACGACATGGTCCTACTCACATCTGGACGTCTCCACCTCGATCTGTTTGTTAGCGAAAATCGACTACGAATAGAGCAGGTGCCGCACTGTCGGCTCGCTTCGCACGCAGTTGCGAACGCGAACCTCGAACCGGCCATCCGCCCGAGTGATCCGGTCGTGCTGGCGAATGTGTTCCTGCCACGAACTTACGATAAATATCTCGGTGTAACGATCCGTAGTTTCGAGATCCTTGAATACTCCCCATCGGGATGCTCCGTCGCGCCGCCGAATACGTCCGTATTCGTGCATTGCTTTTATGAATTCCTCGGATTGTTCGGGGATCACGTCGTATTCGACTATCACGAGAACTGGACCTTCTGACCCGATGTCGTTGGATACGGAGGGCATACGCCAGTGGTTCCAGGCAGTCAGATCCACGGTAGTGTCAGAAAGGGGTATGAAGAAAGCCAGGGACGGCGTGAGAATAGCTCCGACTCCCGCCCAAATCAGGGCCTTTCCGACCCCGTCTTGCGTCGCAATGACGCCCCACGCCGCGCTACCGGCGGCAACAGCTCCCTGAAATACCAGGATCGACACCGCAAGTACCCGGGCGCGCACCCAGTCGGGAGCGCGGTTCAGGACCTGAACATTGAAAAGCGACATGAAGGAAACCCACGCTGCGCCGCCGATCAGCATGACCGCCGCGAGCGCCCACATAACATGAAGCAGCGCCGTGGCGATTGTGGTGAGGCCGAGACTCACGACACTGGCCGACACAACCAACTCGGCGGACCAGCGCGCGCGAGCATGTTGTAAGAGAACTGCGCCAAGCACCGCGCCGCAACCGAAGCTGCCGAGCAACACGCCATAAGATGCCGCACTGCCGTTTACGCCTCGTGCCACAGAGGGCAGGAGCGCCAGCAGTGAACTGGCAAAGAACATCGCTGCTCCGGCCCGCACGACAATTCTCCACACTGCAGGTGAGTAGCGAATATACCTGAGCGCGGCGCGGGTGGCTCCGCCCACACTTTCGGGAGGTGTGGCCCTCTTGATCGGTACCCGGTGCCAGCGTGTGACGGCGACAATAACCCCTGCGAATGACAATGCGTTGAGCGAAAAAGCCGTACCGGCTCCGGCAAGGGCGACGACGGCGCCACCCAGGGCGGGTCCCACGGCCCTGGCGAAATTAAACTCGATGCCGTTCAGCGAGGATGCCGCAGCGAGATCGTCCTTCTCGACCAGTTCGGGTAGTAGAGCCCGCCATGCTGGCGTCTGGAAGGCGTCTCCCGCCGAAAGCGCAAACGTCAGGACAAGGAGCAGATCGGGGACATCGCTCCCAAGAGCGTTATCGCAGCGAGGATGACGGCGAAGGAAACCATCCATACTTGAGTAAACAGAATGATCTTCCGGCGGTCGACGATATCACCGATCGCCCCCGCCGGAAGGGCCAAAACGAAGAACGGCAGTGCGGATGCTGTCTGAGTGAATGCCACGTACAACGGGCCGTTGTTGAGCGAGATCATAAGCCACGCAGCGCCCACGGTCTGCATAAAGGCACCGATGTCCGAGACCACGTTTGCAACCAGCAGATTGCGGAAAGTCGTCGATTTTAGAGGTTTCCAAAGGCTCGTTGATTCGGGCACGATTATTCTGCCTAAGCGCTTCCGTTCAGTCTGGGTAATTCCCGATCTAAAAAACACCGCTCATCGCTTCAGAAAGGTGCCCTCCTCGAGTTCGTCGAACGCCTGCCGCAATTGCTCCTGGGTATTCATCACGATCGGTCCGTACCAGGCTACGGGCTCACCCAAGGGTTTGCCGGAGACAAGAAGGAATCGAATACCATCCGGGCCAGCCTGCACCGCCACCTCATCTCCCCGGTCGAAAATAACCAGCGAACGATTATCGGCAGCAGACGCCGGCGCGGTATCCAGCCATGCGATTCCCTCGGTTGGTACCGCAAGCGGACCGGAGGCATTGCAGAATTTTCCTGAGCCGGCGAAGACATAAACAAAAGCGTGGCGGGTGGTCTCGACAGGCAAGGTTTTTCTCTGTCCGGGGGCGATGGAGACGTCAAGATAGACGGGATCCGCGGCCACACCATCTACTGGACCCTGCTTTCCCCAGAAGCTTCCGCAGACGATGCGAACTTGAGTTCCGTCATCGTCAGTGATCTTCGGAATATCGACCCCTTCACCTGATAACGCGGCGCAGTCATTTTCAGGGAAGCAGGCAGGTTGCCCCACAACTGGAAGCCATGCACTCGGCCGGCCGGATTTCCCTTCGGCATCTCCTGGTGGATGATGCCGCTACCCGCGGTCATCCATTGCACATCACCAGACGCGATGGCTCCGCGGTTGCCCAAGCTGTCTCCGTGCTCAACCGTTCCCGCCAGCACGTACGTAATGGTTTCAATTCCGCGATGTGGATGCCAGGGAAATCCTGCAAGGTAATCATTGGGCACATCGTTCCGAAAGTCGTCGAGCAGCAGGAATGGATCAAACTGAGACGTGTCGACGAACCCAAACGCGCGGCGCAGATGCACGCCAGCGCCTTCGAGCGTTGGTTTGGATTTGATCAGGCGCTTGACCGGGCGTATAGACATTCTTGTTCTCCAGTATCCAGGACCGAAGTTAGAAGAGCGGCAGTTCGCGAGCGATATGGCTCAGCCGTTGATTGTTTCGGACAGAAACCACGTCCGGCGCTCCGTTTGATCGATCCAGTTCTCCGTAAGGCTGGCGGTAGCGACATCGTTGTGCCGGTCACAGAGGCTGTGGGCGGCGCGAAGATAACCCGTCAACTGCAGATTATCCGCCCGGAGTTCCAGCAGCATGCGATGCGCGTCCGCCTGATCGCCATTATTGTCTTTCAGGCGCTGGTGCTGCACGATGTCGCGGATCGAGCGCAATGTTGCCCCTCCCAGTTTGCGCGCGCGCTCGGCGATATCGTCTGTCATATCGAATATCTGTTCCGCCTGCTCGTCCAGCAGGTGATAGTCGCGGAAGTGGCGCCCCGTCATGTGCTAGAGAAAGTTCTTGGTCTTTATACAAAGGGTAAAGACGTCGGCCAGCAAGGCCTTTAGCTCACCGGTGATTTCCATCGAGGCATCCCGCCCCAGATCGTTGGGGACGCTGAGTTGCTTGTGAGATATAGCCTCTTGAGCAGCGTTCATATTTGCCTTCCTTGCCTTCCTTCGATTGAAGTCTTACGAGGCGGGATGAATCATGTCCCGGGCATAGGCGAGTCCCATGCCATAGCCGCCGCCGTTCGCTTCGAGGATCGCGCGGGCTGCGTCGTACGTCTCGTGCCGCGTCCAGTCACGTTGAAACTCAAGCAGGACCTGGATCCAGCTGGTGAGACGCGCGCCCGCAGCTTCCATGCGCCGAAGTGCCAGTTCGTGGCCGGGCAGGGTGAGGCCTCCGCAGGCGTCCGCTACCACGAATACCTCGAAGCCGCCCTTCAGAGCGCAGAGTACCGGAAAGGTAACGCAGGCTTCCGTGAGGAACCCGGCGACAATGAGTTTTTTTCTTTTCGTGGCCACAATCGCGCCCTGAGTGGCTTCATCTTCCCAGACGTTTATGTTTCGACGCTCAATCGCTTTGACGCCCTGCAGAACTGCTTGCAAGCCGGGAAGGAGAGGGCCACTGTATACCTTTGACGCCGATGTAGAAACAACTACCGGGACAGAAAATGTGACCGCGGTTCGTGCGAGGGCAATCGCGTTGTTGAGTACAGCCTGCCGCGGGGCCGATTCAACACCAAAGCCGAGCCCTGCCTGAAAATCAACCATCAGCAGCGTGCATTCGTCGGCTGTTATCAAAGCTTCCGTCTCATTCATAACTCGACTCTCTCTCCGCGGATGCCATTGTCCGCTTATTGTCTGTAATGCGCCGTGGCGTCAATCTGCGAGACCGCTTTTGTCGGCTCCGACGCCTTCCTAGCGAGCATCTGCTGCACAAGCTGCTCGCCCCAGACCATACCCAGCAGCCCCGCAAGTGCGATCAGAGGAGGGGCAGGGCTTCGAACCCGCAGCAGGGCGTAAATCGCTCCGACTATCAGGCCGACCAGGAAAGAAATGAGCATCGGTTTCATAAAACGCAAGCCTGACTCCTTATTAGGCAAAACGACAATAATTCTGAATCCCGGTTTTTCGCGGCCCTCGTCCTCACTAGGTTCAAGCACTTTTGTCTTGAGGGACAACCTCAGCCTGGCGACATCAAGGTACCTCAACTGGCAACCCGGCCAGTTCCGCTTCTTCCGCAAAATTGCGGATAGCCAGGCGTGTTTCGCGCACCATGATGCCGCACCCGAACATCAGGCTACCGACACCCACGATGCCGGAAAGCAGCCCCAGGATCGCCAGGAAATTGAAAGCCAGGCGCAGGTCGGGCGTGGTAAACAAAGACCCGACGAGCAAAATCAGCGCACCCGCTGCGAACGAACCAATTGACACGTAGAAACATATGAGCGCCCGAAGGACAAGGCTGCAGCGCACTCGGAGTTCTTCCAGCTGACGCCGAAACGTCGAGGCAGTCTCTGGATTGGGCGCGAGATTTGCAAGCTGCGTTGATACAGTGCGCTTTCTATCCACGACTCTCGCCAGTCGATTGGCCGTTCCCAGGCAAAGTACCGACGACGCGCTGGTCAGGATCGCAGGTGCAACGACGATCGACAAAGCAGCAAACGGATTGTTGCCGAAGTATGGAGCTTCCATTACCAACTTCCGCCTGGATTGCGCGGCAGCAGCTGACCCCAACAGGACCAATCGAAGTACCCGCAGCCGCGGGAGGTATGAACGACTCTGAGGCTCGGCTGTGATCCGGCGCTTTTCATAGCAGCTTTTCAATGGTGATCGGCAGGTCCCGCACGCGCTTTCCCGTAGCGTGATAAACCGCGTTTGCTATCGCCGGCGCGACGGACACGGAAGTGAGTTCGCCTAAGCCTTTCGCGCCGATCGGGCTTGCTTCACCGTCGAACTCACCCACGAACAGGACGTCGAGATCCGGAATATCCGCGCAGGTCGGCACGAGATACCCGGAATAGTTGCGGTTTATGAACCGTCCCGATGTCGGGTCGGTTTCTGATTGTTCGGTCAGGGCATGACCGACACCCCATATAATTCCGCCGATCGCCTGGCTGCGCGCCGTCTTCGGATTGATGACCCGGCCACAGTCGTAAGCGCCAACAAAGCGGTTCAGACGAACGACCCCAAGGTCGGGGTCAACACGCACTTCGGCGAACACCGCAGAGAAACTGAAAGTCGCCTTTGATCCTTCGGGACCGGGGTCGTAATTTCCTTCACCGACTAGTGAGGCGACATCATTGCGCGCAAGCAATTCTTCGTAGGAAACTTCCAGATTGCGCCGCGGCGCGACCAGTTGCCCAGACGTGGCGACGACTTCATCACTGTCTTGCGCATCTGCCAGAGGAGCAAATCTGCCGGTGCGGGCAAGCGCGATCGCCTTGTCCCGAACGCCCTTGGCGGCCAGCATTACCGACCCGCCGGCGTTTGCGAGGGTGGCCGACCCGATCGAAGCGTGCGATTTGGGTAACCTCGTGTCGCCAATCCGTGCGCTTATCTTCTGGGGCGGCAGCCCCAACGTGTCGGCAGCGATCTGCCGAAATACCGTATACGTGCCGGTTCCGAGCTCATGCGAGCCGGCCTCGACCAAAGCTGATCCATCGCGCCACAGCGTAACCCGCGCCTGTGCCGGCCAACGCCAATGAGTATAGATCGCCCCTGCCATGCCCTGTCCGATCAGGTAACGGCCATCGCGCATTGAGCGCGGCTCGGGTGTCCTTTTCTCCCATCCAAACCGTGCTGCCCCCTCGATCAGACACTTGCGCATCGCGCGCGTAGAAAATGGGCGGCCGCTTTCGGGATCGATTTCTGTATCGTTGAGCAGGCGGACCGTGACCGGATCGACCCCTATGGCATACGCGAGCTCATCCAAGGCGCTTTCAAGCGCGAAATGCCCGAGTGCCTCGTGCGGCGCTCGAAGCGGGGTGGGTGTGTTCCGGTTAACGTGGGCGATTTTGTGATTCGTCGCAATCCCTCCAGTGGCGGCCCAAAGCGACCGGGGACAGAGCGCCGCGTATTCGATGTAGTTGTCGAACATCGACGTGGGCGTGATGCTGTCATGGTGGATGCCGTTCAACTTGCCATTTCGATCGGCCCCCAATCTGATTACTTGCATACTTGCGCACTGATGGCCGGTCATCGAGTACATCTGTGCCCGGGTGAGCTGGACATGAACCGGCCGGTTCAAAACCTTCGCCGCCGCCGCCGCGATGAGGGTATGAGGCCACACATACGCCTTGCCACCAAAGCCGCCGCCGAGGAACTGGCAGACGACGTTGATCTTCTCCGGGGGAATACCCAGAACCATCGAGACGAGTTCTCTGGTACCGAAGATGTGCTGCGTAGTCTCGTAGAGTGTCAGCGCTCCATCGGCGTCCCAGACCGCAGTCGTCGCGTGTGGCTCCATCTGATTGTGGTGCCGATCCGCGGTAGTGTAGGTCTGCTCGATCTTAATCGGGCTGTCGGCGATGGCCTTTTCAGCGTTCCCGACCGATGACGCCACCGGCCAGAGGAGTTGCGGAGGCTGGACTGCCTCCTTCGCGGCCAAGCAATTAAACACGGCTGGGGGCGAACTCTCATACTGGATACCGATCAATGTCCCGGCATACGCTGCCTGCTCGCGAGTGGCAGCGACAACCAGAGCTACGGGTTGGTCCGCATAGAGAATTTGGTCGTCCTGCAGAGGGAGGTACGACTGCCCATGCGGATGCAGGTGGCTCCACGGTTTGGGCGTTGGGTTCATCCCTGGCAAGTTGCGATGAGTGAACACCGCCAGCACCCCCAAAGCCTTTTCCGCCGACCTGGTATCGATCGAGACGGTCCGGCCGCTGGCAATCGTACTCTGCACGATTACGCCGTGCACTACACCGGCGATTGGGAGATCTGCTGTATAGCGCGCGGCGCCAGTGGTTTTCAGGCGGCCCTCAAGTCGGGAGAGGGGTTGTCCAATCGCGTTCACAGGCGTGCTCCTGCAGTTTCAAGCGCGCGAAGTGCGACTCGCTGCGCAAGCTCGACTTTGAAGAAATTATGTTCGAGCGGCCTGGCCTCGGTGAACGAAGCCGCTATCGCCGCCTTGAGCGCCTCGGTGTCGTCAAGTGATACTCCACGCAATGCGGTTTCGGCGGCCGTGAGACGCCAGGGTTTGTGCGCCACGCCGCCCATAGCTATCCGCGCGGAACCAATCCGTTCACCGTCCGCCGTTATCGCCGCCGCAGCGGAAACCAGCGCAAACTCGTACGTCTGGCGGTCGCGAAGCTTGAAGTAATGCGAGGCGCGTCCTTCGCTGCGTGAGGGTACCTCTATTGCGACGATGAGATCGCCCCGATCAAGCACGTTGTCCCGCTCCGGCCCGTCGCCGGGAAGACGCTGGAACTTCGCAAAAGGAATCGATCGTTGTCCGGCGGGACTGTGCACCAAAACGTTGGCGTCCAGAGCGGTCAGCGCCACCGCCAGGTCGGAGGGATGAGTTGCGACGCAGTCGTCGGACCATCCGAAGATGGCATGATTGCGATTGAGCCCGAAACGCGCCGAGCAGCCCGAGCCCGGCCGTCGCTTGTTGCAGGGGAGATCATCCTCGTCGCGGAAGTACGCACAGCGAGTTCGTTGCATGATGTTCCCGTCGATGGTGGCCATATTGCGGAGCTGGCCCGAAGCGGCGAACAGGAGACTCTCGGCGATAACCGGGAAGCGGGACCTTACCTCAAAATGAGCGGCAACATCGCTCATGCGGGCCAGGGCGCCGATGCGCAGCCCGCAGCCGGACGGCGCATCGATGTAGGACATATCGGGCAACCGATTCAGGTCGAGGAGGCGCTCGGGAAAGGTTGCTCGATCCTTCATCAGACCGATCAGGTCCGTACCGCCCGCGATAAAGGCAACGTGGGCGTCATGCGCATGAGCTGCGATCGCGGCTGAAATGTCAGCCGGCCTCGATAGCGTGAATTGATGCATGGTTAACGCCTCCCTGCCACTTCAGCGATGGCGGCGACGATGTTCGGGTAACAGGAGCAGCGGCACAGGTTCCCGCTCATGCGCTCGCGAATCTCAGCTTTTGAAAGATCTGCGATGGTGAATGGTTCCGCGACATCCACCGTTGCGGCGCTCGGCCAGCCCGCCCTCGCTTCTTCGATCATTGCGGCGGCGGACATGATTTGCCCCGATGTACAAAATCCCCACTGAAACCCGTCATGCTCAATGAACATCTCCTGAAGAGGGTGAAGGTCGCCATCACCTTCCAGCCCTTCAATCGTGGTGATTCGATGGCCGTCGTGCATCGCCGCGAGGGTCATGCACGATAGAATTCGCCGACCTTCGACATGGACAGTGCATGCTCCGCATTCGCCGCGGTCGCAGGATTTCTTCGGACCAGTCAAGCCCAACTCATCACGCAACGCATCGAGGAGCGTGGTGCGTGGCTCGACTCTTAGCGTTCGCGGTGAGCCGTTAACCGTCATACTCACGTCCGTGCGCACGTCACTTTGCGCGCGCGCTGGATATGTCGTCGTCATCTTTCCTGGTTACCTCTCGAAATTCTGAAGCCCGCTACCGTTTTCCGATCGCACCTTACCGGTTGGATCATTCCAGGGCTGGAACCCCCGTCCACAAACAATGTTTGACCGGTAATGAAGAAGTTTCGTGGCCATCGCCTTAGCCCGGTTCATGCATGTTTGCCTTGAGGGACAACCTCAGGCTGGCCACCGCTCCCCGCAATGAAGAGCAGACCACCCCAGATGGCCATGTTCTTCGAGAAGTTGATCAGTTGACCCATGAAAGCGGGTGTTCCAGCAGAGAGCCAAAAAGAGTGGGAAATGAGCGTCGCCGGCACGAGAAACGCGAAAAGCGCCAAGGCTGCCAGGCGCGGGAAGACTCCCCAAATGAGCCCCAGCCCTGCCAGGAGTTCCACAGCGCGTCCAGCCAACATCATCGCGGGAACAAGACTGGGCGGAGCACCCCGCTCCACCATCTCGTGCGCCGGAATAGATTGGTCGATAATGCCAAGGGCATTCAGAATAAACACGACCGACATCATCACTCGACCCAGCACCAGAAGATAAACAGCGAATCGTTTCATTTTGCTCCTCAAAATTTGTAACCGAGCCAAAGTTCGGTGTATTTAAGATTGCGGCCAGGGGAGGCGTCCTTCAGGAATTGGCCCGCAAAGAAGACTCCATAGTCGGCCTGCACCCACATATGGTGATCGACCTGCCACCGGGCCTCCACACCCGGCCGATAACCCACGAACCGCGCCCTGCTTCCGTTGGACGGGAACAGAAGAAAACCCGGGACTGCGTAAACCCCGTCATTCAGGTTTTCCCGCCACTGAACAACCAGATCCGTCGAAACCGTGATACCCTTCGGCAACCTCGCCTGGATCCGCGGATGAACGTCAATAAAGTTGACGGGTCCCGGCCCTGTGTCTGCGAGCACGCCAAAATAATTTCCAAGCGGGAACACCGGATAGAAGGTTCCCAAAGTGTGGCTTCGAGGATCGTCTCCGCTGGAGACATCCGCCTTGACGCTGAAACGCGGCTTTAGCGGCAGTCGTGTCAGGCTGTAGCCGGTATCGGAGGCCAACGTCCACGCGCGGATGTTGTCTGAACCAAAACTTCCAAACTGAAAAACGCCTTCGTAGTCGAAATCGAGGCCGGATTCCTTCGTTGCGACAGGTCGCCACAGTCTTGCAGCGACGCTGTGACGAAGCTCGGTTGCAGTACCGCGCTCGAAGGTTGCAGCCTTTCGATCCTCGCCAAGATAATACGAATCGAAGCCGACTTGCCGACGCAAGGGACGAGTGCCATAGATTCCCCAGAACTCCGTGTGAGGATCGGGAATGTTATCAAAGAAACCAGGTTTGTCCAGATCCGGCCTGACGGCGAACGCGTCAATCTTCCACGCACCAGCCTTGCCTCTGACCTTCGCGCCGTCGAAGCTCTGGCGAACGGTCGGTCCCTCTCTGACGGAGACCAGCCGGCCGGATCCGTAGTTTAGTTCTTGTCTTCCCAGACGCAGAACGATCCAGTTTTTCCCGGTATCGGTCCCTACCTCGAGGAAAGCTGCTTCGAAATCGATCTTCTTCTCGTCAATGGGCCGCGGACCGCCCGTTCGATAAGACTCCAACCCGCTCTTCAACTGGACGAAGATGCGGTAGCGCTTGCCCAGACGCCAGTCCGAGTGCAGCATGTACCGTTGCAGAAGAAATTTATTCGTATACCCCTGCTTGCCGAAGTTGTCATTAACGACCTGTTCCAGCGCCTCCCGGATTTCGCCTCCCAGGGTGACGTACCAGCCATTCCTGCCGAGCGGAATATACTTGATCGGATCAAGATAGTCCTCGCGCAACGCCGGGTTCGCCAGCCAGCTCCAGTCTTCGTTCTCCCTAAGAAGACTGTAGGTCCTTGCCGGTACCGCCGGATCGCTGTTATCGGTCTGGCAGTACACGAGCATCGGAAGGAACCAAATCGCTGTCAAGGCGAAAGGGCCGCGCATGGACTTACCTGTTTGGTTTCTGAAGCGAGTGTATTTCCGCGATGTAGCCACCGGGAAACTGCACCAGAGCTTCGCTCCGCCCGTCGGATGAGTATGGGCCGCTCAGAACCGAGACTCCTGCAGCCCTTGCTTTCGCAATGGTTTCGTCGAGATTGGGAACCTCGTAGCCCGTGATTTCGCGGCCGTAGGGATACGGAAGGTGGCCGTCAGTCACGAAAACTGTGATCAATCCGAAGCCAGACTTAATACGAATCCGGCGAAACGTTTCGGAGTTGCGCCCGATTTCGATTCCAGGCGCAGTGGCAACGTCGGATACTAATACTACTGTGTTATAAAACATGATACACTGTTTTTGTTGTGAGCGCCCTATTATCGAGAGCGCCAGGCGCACAACAGAAACGGCTCGCTGCATATCTCGAAAGCCTGGCGCAGGCAGCGGGACACTCAGATCGGATCATTCCGTTTAAGGCGTACTGCACGGGACTGCTGTTGCCGGGAGAACGGAAGAGCGTAGAACCGATGGCGGCACGCATTGCTCCGGATAATGTTCGGCGGATGCATCAGTCGCTCCATCATTTTGTAGCGGACGCGCCGTGGGATGACGAAGTTCTGCTGGACCGGGCACTGGACACGGTATTAGCCTCGATACTGCAGCGTGAGCCAGTGGTGGCGTGGGTGGTGGACGATACCGGCTTCCCCAAAAAGGGTCAACACTCGGTCGGTGTGGCCAGACAGTACTGTGGACAGGTCGGCAAGCAGGACAACTGCAGGGTGGCTGTGAGTCTTTCTGTCACGACCGAGAAGGCCAGTATGCCGATTGCCTTCCGTCTGTACCTTCCGGAAACATGGGCTAACGATAAACAACGACGACAGAAAACGGGCGTTCCCGAACAGGTAGAGTTTCAAACCAAAACACAGATCGCTCTGGCCCAGATCGAACGAGCGCGGGAGCGCGGCGTGCCGGAAGGCGTGGTGCTGGCCGATGCCGGTTACGGCAATGACACCCAGTTTCGTTCCAGGCTCAGCGAATGGAAGTTGCATTATGTAGTCGGTATCCAGAGCGGAGTGACCGTATGGAAACCTGGCGAGCAACCGTTGCCGGCACCGGAAGGAAAAGGCATGGGGCGACCGCGGAAACTGCTGCGCCGCGATTCGGAACACCAGCCTGTAACCGTGAAGGAACTCGCGCTGGCGCTGCCCTCTGCTGCGTGGAAGACGGTTGCATGGAGACAGGGAGTGAAGAAAAAACTCACTTCACGCTTCGCCGCCGTTCGTGTGAGATGTGCTCACCGGGATTACTGGCGCGCCGAGCCGCATGCGGAAGAATGGCTGCTGATTGAATGGCCGAAGGATGAAGCTGAACCCGCGAAGTATTGGTTTTCCACGCTGCCGGCGAAGACACCGCTTACCGAACTGGTCCACCTGGCCAAACACCGCTGGATAATCGAGCGTGACTACCAGGAACTGAAACAGGAACTCGGACTGGGACATTTTGAAGGTCGCGGCTGGCGGGGTTTTCATCATCACGCCACTCTCTGTATCGCCGCGTATGGGTTTCTGGTCGCCGAGCGGACCCGTTTTTCCCCCTCTGCCCGCGCCGGACAACTGGAGCTACGCGCCCCGAAACTTCCAGCCCGGTTCCAACCCCGCGGTTCCGCGCACTCGGGCCGAGCGGCATAATCCTCACTCCATCGCCACTCTTCGTATCCGCATCGCCAGAATCCTGCTTCAGCAACTCACCTCTTGTCCTTTCTGTTGCGTCAGACGTTTATAACACAGTAGTACTAACTGACCGTGCGAGAACTCGAGGAACGACTTTACGAATTGCGCGGTTCGCTCCGGTGAGACGTAGACGCGGTTTTCAGGTACGGTTTTTAAGGGAGGATACGAAGGCGCGGTAGTGTGCCAGTAAAGTTGCATGTCCACGCCTCCGGGCCACTGTATAACTGCGTCCCGGCCGACCGGATCGTTGAACGAGCTAACTCTGATATCGGCGCCATCGGCGCGTGCGGCTCCTACTGCGGCGTCGAGGTCTGTCACCAGGTAGCCAGTACGTTCCGCACCAAATGGGTACGGAACCGGAGTTTTGAATCCGAACACCGACACGGTTCCCACTGGCGTCAGCACAAGTTGCGACATGGTGCTGCTGGGAGTCGGCGTTACGGTGAAGACCCCTTGCTTTGTCGTCGTGCCGCCGAAGGTCGCAATGAGACTGGCGACGAATTTATCGAAGTTCTCCGGCGTCACGTAGACATGAGCGGTGTCGTATTGAGGTCCTACGGCGAAGTCGGGTGCAGCAGCACTGACCGCAATTGCTGCTGTCAACAGAAGTGACGCAAGCAATCCGAACAATCCTCGTTTTCGCATTGAAAATCTCCTTTCGCCCTAGAACGCCCAGCAAAGGCAGCCGAAACCGCCACCGAACTCGTTGTGCTTACACCGGTCGGCATGAACATGCGTTGGGGCGCTGGTTCGACGATGAACCGCCGTGGCCGTTGTCGGTTTGGCATACCCTCCGTACGCGGCCACAGGGGACCAGTCGGGTAATATCGGCAAAGCCGGCGGAGCAAGATCTTCAAACTCTTCAGCTCCATACACTGGAGCGCCGCCAACGATAGTCAGCACAGATTCGAGTTGCTTGATTTCCTCATCAGGTACAGAAAAGTAGTCTGAAGAAAGCACGGCGACATCAGCCAATTGTCCCGGTACGATTGCTCCTTTACTTCCCTGTTCCGTCGAAAACCAACTGCTCCCTACCGTCCAGAGCCGCAATGCCTCCATTCGGTCGAGACGATTGTTGTCGTCGTACATCGACAACCCGCCCATGGTTTTCCCCGTAACAAGCCAGTACAAAGACACAAAGGGGTTGTAGCTGGCAACGCGCGTGGCGTCCGTGCCCGCGCCCACGGGCAGTCCCGTCCTTAGCATGTCCCGAACGGGCGGCGTGTGCTTTAATGCCGTGGCGCCATAGCGGCCGCGAAAATATTCGCCCTGGAAAGCCATCCGGTGCTGAATGGCAATCCCCCCACCGAGAGCCGCGATCCGATCCATGTTTCGCTGCGAAATGGTTTCCGCGTGGTCGATGAACCAGTGCAGGCCCTTGAAGGGTATGTCCCGGTTCACGTCTTCATAAACGTCCAGAGCGCGCGATATTGATTCGTCATAAGTCGCGTGGAGCCGAAAAGGCCAGCGATTCTTCGCAAGAAATGTCACGACCGGCTTCAGATCGGCCTCCATGGAACGGGGAAGGTCCGGCCGCGGCTCGAGAAAGTCTTCAAAGTCCGCGGCTGAGAAAACCAGCATTTCACCCGCGCCATTGTGGCGCAGATAGGCGTACAACGCCTCCACGTCGTCGTCCGATAGTTTGGTGTAAGCATAGTAAGGAAACGCCGGGACGAGATGAGAACCGTCGCGAGCGACGCCTTCGCGCATAGCGCGGATAAAGGCCTTAATCGACCATGTCCCGATACCGCTTTTCGGGTCCGGAGTAATATTCGTCCCATAGATGACCCCGAACGGCGTATTTACTCCATATCCGCCCGCGAATCGTTGTCCACCCGGTCCCGTATGACAGGAGGCACAATGTCCAGCCGCGGCGACGGCCTCTCCTTTAGCGACTGATTCAGCAGAGAATCTTCCTGCGCTTGGGCGCTCAATTGGGGCGATCGCCGGCCGCCGCGCCATAAGCAAGAGGCCGGCTATTACGAGAACAGCCACAACGGGGATCGCGATTGCAAAGCGTCGAATCATCACATCCAGTTCCGTCAGGGGCGTCCCATAATATGGAGGTGGGCATAGGGCGATCCAGCCCACATGATGTAGGCGCCCGTCGCCTTGTGCGTGGTTGGCAGGCCGGTGGCTTTGGGATCAAATGGCCACATAATCATCCAGTGCGGGCCAATCGCGATGGGTTGACTGGTCATATCGTACGGATCGGTATCACTGCGCTGAGTGGCCCCGGCCAACATGTAGACAATGCCTGGCTCCGTGTTGGTGGGCTTCGGTTTGCGAGCTTTGAAATCGGCTGACCATTGCCTCGCTGCAGCGTCCGCACACATAGGCGGGTCGCCGATTATTCGCGGATTTCCCGGCAAGCAGGTGAAACCGTTTGTTCCCTCCCGCAGCACGATCGTGCCTTGCCCATCGCTATCAACGATTCGAGCCGACTTCGCGACCTCGACCGGTCCAGCCGACATTGCTCGGGCAATCTTTGCTTGCGTCGTTTCCCCGGCATCCCCCGCGGACCTGTGGTCAGGCATCTGTGCACGAGCTGCGTCTTGCGGATTCGTCCCGTTCACCAGCAGCACACCCGCCAACAAGGTCGGCAATCCGAGACTGCGTATTGTTAGATTCATATCGGCCTCCTTTACTGCGGGATGCTCTTTCCTAAACCGGGTGCTCGTTTCAGAGGCCTCCGCGTTGCAGTTCGCGTTCGGCCTGGAGCCAATCATCCAGATCGCGGTCCGGTTGTTCGCCACGTTCCATAAAAATTTCGTACGCGCGAAGTCTAATCTCCGCTTCCGGCACTGGATTCCCAATCTCAGCAGAAATCGCTTTGGATTCTGTCTTTGTCGTTCGCGTTGCTTTCGGCGACATTTCTTCTCCTTACCGTGGTGCGCGTTATTTCACGTCCTTCGTAACCAACACCATGCGAAACCGTGCTTTCCCTTGCATCATGCGAGCGTAAGCATCCGCTGCCTGTTCGAGCGGAGCGGTCTCGATCATCGGGCGGATATTTTCGAGGACGCTGAAGGCCAGCGTGTCTTCTTGTTCAATCGCCGTGCCAGTGAGCGAGCCGTAGACCGAGCGCCCGCCAAACACGAGCGGGAACGCACTCAATTGCATCTGATCCTGCGGCACGCCTACGACGATGAGCTTGCCGCGAACAGCAAGAGCGGATACAAGCGGCCCCATGGAGCCGCCGCTGGGAGCGGTTGCGAGAATTGCGCGCGCCCCTCCCATGCGCTGCAATACCGCTATGGCGTCGTCGAGGGCCGTGTCGATGTAGACGTGTGCTCCGAGATGCTTCGCGAGCTTTTCCTTGTCGCTGCCACGGCCGATCGCGACGGTATGGAATCCCAGACGCCGCGCAAACTGGACGCCTAGATGCCCCAGACCACCAATGCCCTGCACGGCCACAAGATCTCCGCCACGCAAGCCGGCGTTGCGAAGGGCGTTATAAGTCGTAATGCCCGCACACAGCAAAGGGGCAGCCTCCGCGGAACTGAGCTCATCAGGAATGGAGGCAATGGCCCGCGCCTCAGCGATCATCACCTCCGCA
>Ga0206921_10112_pt1 | contig 24437 bp, 23 predicted proteins | sample Alteio_BWOrgHeat_66_FD_152930 | JGI IMG/M metagenome (GOLD analysis project Ga0206921, IMG submission 152930) | Enriched cells from forest soil in Barre Woods Harvard Forest LTER site, Petersham, Massachusetts, United States -... | ecosystem: Environmental > Terrestrial > Soil > Temperate forest >...
TTAAAAAGCTATTTCATCCTATCATTTTCAATCGCTAAACACGCTTAAAAATACTTATTTAAACGATGTCCGTAAAGCTTTATAATTTATTTTATCGAAATATCTACTCGTTCAAAAATCCGTTTACCAGCATGGCGGTTGCCTCGGGCTGTTTGCCGTCGCCCTTGGGGGCGCATACTTCGCCAATACATGCGCCGTGATATCCCGGCAATATCATCAACCGGGCGCCGGGGATCAGGTGTGTCATTTTAACAGCGTGTTCATTGGGCATCACATCCTGGTCGTTCACCATGATCAGGGCTTTTGCTTTTATCGATTGCAGCACATCATCCGGGATGTCTTTAAAATTTTCCATCCGCGCCACATCCCTTTCAAACATATTTTGCAAGCCGTTTTTATCCGGCGTTACTTTCAGGAAGGCGGCTTGAAGCGGTTCGGGCATCTTATCTAAAGTGGCATCTTTGAACCCGTCAAAAAAACCCGGGAAAAACCCATCCCTTTTACAAGCGCCGGCGAGGTCTACAATTTTGTTCACGATCTCCGGGTGCCTTATCGCAATTTGCAACGTGGTTGTACCGCCATTGCTAAAGCCGAAAAAATTTGCTTTCCCGATCTTCAGATAGTTAAGCAGTCCGGCAACATCATCGGCATCCTGCTCAAAGGACTCTGGCGCATTCCTGTCATTGGTGCGGCCATGCGCCTGTAATTCGAGCGCTATTACCTTGCCGTATCCGGCAAAAAAGGGCAATATATTCCCGAAAGAGGATTCAATTGTTGATCCGCCGCCGTGGATCAGCACTAAAGGCATATCATCTTCGCCGTATATTTCGTAATACATTTTCAGGCCGTTTACCGGGGCATACCCTGAGGTCTTTAATTTTTCCATAGATTTATTTTGTTGTGCATTTATGGACGATGTTCCTGCTACGATCAATATAGCCACAACACGATTGTTTTTATGGGGATGTTTACCCGGGTGATCATTTCATCCCTTCCAGATAAACATTCAGTTTCTCTATGTTTTGTTTTAAGCCCTCGTCTGCTTTAAAGGTTTTTACTACCTGGATAAATTGTTCTGCCGTTTCAAAAAGCATATGCCATTTAAGCAGCGTTTGCTCGCCCTGTGCCTCAAATTGGATAGTTGCCGTAAAGCCGGGGGTTGATACATGCTGGTAAACAATCTTTTTTAAAGGGATTATCTCTTTAAAAATGCTCTTGTTTTTATAGTCTGTGCCGTCAGGGCCGTGCATTACCAGGTCCCATTCGCCACCAACTGTCATGTCCATCTTGCTGATGGTATTGGTAAACCCGTTGGGCCCCCACCAGTTGGCAATATGTTCGGGGTTTGTCCATGCTTCCCAAACCAAATCAACCGGGGCATCCAATGTCCGGGTAATTAGTAATTCTCTGTCGTGTGTGCTACTGTTATTTTCCATATCTTTCTTTTTTTAATTTTTCCAAATACGTTTCCAAGGCGTCCAGCTTACTCTCCCAATGCTGGCGGTACTGATCAACAAAAGCCGACACCTCGCTCAGTTTATCCAATTGTGCTTCACAAAACCGGTCTCTACCCCGTTGTTTAACCGTAACCAGGCCGCAATCAATTAATATTTTAAGCTGAAGTGATATCGCCTGGCGGCTGATGTCAAATTTTTCGGCAATAGCATTTACATTATGGGGTTGCGCGGCAATCATGTTGATGATCGCTCTGCGCGTCGGATCGGCTATCGCCTGGTATACATCACGTCTGGCTTTCATATTATGCAAGTAAGTGCTTGCAAATATAAATGCAAGTACTTACTTGCGCAAGTTTATTTTGATTTTTTTTCTCCATGGTTTTTAACCCAATCATTTTGAAATTTAATTTAAACTTATATATTTGAATTTCTAAATAATTTAAACACACGAGGGTGAAGAAAAAAGTGCTGGTAGTTGAAAACGATTTTGAAATCAGAGACATCGTTTCGTATATTTTAGAAGAGGAAGGTTTCGATTGTTTAAGTATCCCGGAACCGGGATCAATGGATCATATCCAAGCCTTTAAACCCGACATCATCCTTGTAGACGAGTTTATCAATAACAAACCCGGCCATAGATTATGCCTTAAAATCAAACAAGTTGACACCCTCAGGCATATTCCTGTTATAGTACTCTCCACCGCACATAATATTGAAGTGATCGCCAAAGAATGTAAAGCGGACGACTATATTCAAAAGCCTTTTGATATTGATGAAATGATCACTAAAGTCATGCGTGTTATTGATAACCAATCACTGACATTCAATTAAGCGGCGTTGCAACAATAGAGCATTTTTTTAACTGAATATTATTTAACCGCCGCGCCCTGGTCCAGCTGCGCCATTTTATCATATACTACCCTGAAAGTGTTCCATGGGCTGTGGTCATCGTCTTTGGCGTTGGTTGTCCTGCCGTAATAGCCGTTTAAAAACTGCACCGGCGACGACCATATAGTTTCAGCTATCCCGTAAAAACGTCCTTTAAGCTCCTTGCTGGATATGGCCCGCGACCGGTAAAGATCCTCCACCTGGTTTAGCGCTACTTCGGGTCTGTTCCAGGTACAGGTTACTACGCGCAGGCCTTTCAGGGCAAAATAAACCGCCGTCTGGTTATCCTGGTCATACTGCCAGTCGCAGATCACCACATCGCGGGGGATCAGATCGACAGCCCGGTAGGTATCGTTATAACTTGCCGCCCATTCGCCTATACCGGTTGCCCGGCCGTCAATCAGGCGGTCGCCCCAGATCCAAAGCTCCCGGTTCTTTTCGGCCAGGTGGTCGCGAATGGTTTGTACCTCGTTGGCAAAAAGCACGGCCTTATCACGGCCCGCGCAACGGGGGCATTTATCCTCGCCCAGGTAAAATACCTCGTCCATGCCGGCATGAAAAGCTTTAGCTTCAAATACATCAACAATTTCATCCACCAGTTCAAAAACCACCTTGTGCAGTCCCGGGGCAAGCGGGCAATAACTGCGACAGTACAAATTATCCGCATTGGGCCATTTATAGTCTGCAGGGGCAGGCATTTTTATCCATGGGGTTTCATCAAATTCCGGGTATACCAGCAGCAGTTTTTCCGTCTTTGCCGCCCATGACTGATGCCCCAGCAGGTTGATCTGCGGAATAATATCGATCCCGTTTTTTTTACAGGCCTCCACTATCTTTTTAACGTCGTGTTTGGACAAAGCAGCAGAATCCCTCAACTCAGGGTGGCTTTTATATTCGTAATTAAAATCAACCCGCAATATCAGCGTGTTCACCTTACGCGGGGCTAATTCTTCATTTATAAATTTAACAAAGTCATCCACCCCGCTGGGTTTGGGCGCCGCTATGCTGAATCCTTTTACCTGGTAGAGGCTGTCGCCTTTTTGCTGCGCGAATAAATGGCTGTTGATTAAAGCAATGGATAACAACAGCAGGTATTGAATTTTTTTCATTTTGTAAAAATTATAAATGATTGAACAAAGTTTCCGGGATAATGGGCAACCCCAAATCAGGTGTACCAAGTTAAATAAAAATTGGAAATGAATGCAAAAGTCACTTGATTGTTGCTTTCCCGCTCGCCGGGCATTTAGCCAATTATTCAGTCCGTTCGCCTGCGTGCACTAACTACTTACTTAAATATACCAAATCATCGGTATTGTGCCGCGCACCTGCTTGGGGTAGTTTTGGTAAACACTAAAATCGTTATCAATCATGAAAACTAAACTACTCATTATCACCGCCCTGGTATCCTTCGGCTTATCCGTGCATGCACAAACTGAAGCGCCGGTTATCACTGAGCTTCACCAGTTATTATTAAGCGCCAAAAGCAATTTTACCAACGAGATTGGCAAAAAAGTGGAGGAAGACACCCTCACTAAAAACGTTTACTATGAAGCCAAAAAACCTGCCCTTGTTGCCGATGCCTTCATTATGCACGCCAACACGGGTCAAAATATGTTCATTTTGAATTATGACGCTACCGGCGAAAAATTAAACATCCTGATACCTATTGTTGAAGCCTATTTAGATGAGCTGAACAAAATGGTGAAAACCGGAGACTATACCGGCGAAGACTACAAAAATGAAAAAGGCAAAGCCGTTACCGATATGCACGATAAAGCTGGCAACCTGGTTTTACGGTACACCAGCGATAAGGCAAGCCAAACGGTTTATTTATATGGATTTATTAACAGCAAATAATATGAAAAAAGCAATTTTTACATTACTGCTGGTAATACTAATATTGGTAGTTGCCGGCAAACTATTTGCACAAACGGGCAATTGCATTTCGGGCAATTGTGTAACCGGTACCGGTAAAATGGCTTACGCCGACGGCAGCGTTTATGAGGGAAGTTTTGTGAATGGCCACAGGCAAGGCGCAGGTACAATTGTGGCCAACGAGTTTGTGTACACCGGCCAATGGAAGGAAGATAATTACAGCGGAAAAGGCAGGTTAAAAAAACGCCCTGCAAAAGAAAAGCCATTCTACGTTCAGTGGGATTGTACTTTTCAAGATGGCAACATTGATGGCCCTGGCAAATACTCCTACTTCTACGATGGCGATACCGCAATTGCATATACCGGCAATTTTAAACATGGCCAATACTTTGGCAAGGGTAGCCTGCTCATCCGAAACATCTGCACTTTTTATAGCGATAGCTGGACAGATTCGGAAAACTTTACATCCGGCAAATATGTGCAGGATAAAACCCTGGTTACGCTTTACGGCAGCTATGTGGCAAACGCCTTCCAAAAAGGTGAAAATGATGGCACTACCCCGCCAGGGCAGCAATCAGCCAGGGCGTTTAAGCGGTTTTATTATCATAAAAATAATTCGGCGTACTTACGGGACAACCTGATGACGACCGAATTAGTAAACACACTTGCCGGACCTAAAAACGGCAGCATCAACATTGATTTAAAAAACAATTCGCTAACGATCACCACCGAGGGAGCCGAGGACAAAATTTATACGATAAAAAAGGTAAATGACGAAACTACCGATCAGTACAGCAATAAAAAACTCATCATTAATTGTACCGATGCTACAGGCAAGGATTGCACAGCGACCATCCGCCGCGAATATGCCTATCGGTCGGATAACGAAATGGTGATTAACATTACGTACCCCAATGGTACAGGAAAAGGATACTTCTGCACTTTGGAGGAGAACTTATTTGCAAACTAAATATCATGAAAAAATTAATCACCACCCTAATTTTAAGTGCGACGCTTATCACTGCTTTTGCGCAAAAAACGTTTAAACCAATTCATTACACCATGATCATCTCCGGAGCGAATAAAAAAGCCACGCCAGGGGATATTAAGGTTAACATGAAAGATTCCACCATTATTATTGGCGAAAGCCCGGCTAAAAAATCTAAGATCGAAATGATGGCGCCCGAACAAAATGCGATGTCGGACGATAAGTCATTAACCACCTGGCTAAGCTTCCTCTGCGATGGCAGCGATAGCAAATCGTACACCATAATGATTGCAAGGCAGCAACAGCCCAATGGCACAAAAATACTGAATGTACAAGTTAACAGCGACGGTGCAGATCCGATCGTTTATGACTGCGATTACCTGCAGGATCCATACACCGACTAACCCTACAGCTACCATACCCATGAAAAAAACATTCATCACCATCGCATTAACCGGCATTCTTTTTAGTGCTCTTGCACAAAAAACGTTTAAGCCAATCCACTTTACGTCCTATAAGCAAACCCAAAAATCATTGGATTTTAATGGAGATAAGGATGGCCCGGAACAGCATGTTTCCGGGTTGATCCAGGTAAACGCAAAGGATTCTGTATTCACTATATCTGTTGACGACAAGGTAGCATTAACATTAAAAATATCGAAAATTGACGACGAGTATAACGACGGCCAATATGATAAAGTAGTTCAACTTTCTTGTCTCGACGATGCTGGAAAAAACTATGGCATCAGGATAGTCCGCACAAAAACTTCCTCTTACACCTACATGAAAATATATATATCGCCGGCATCGACGATGATCTATCAAACTTATTACTGTGATTATTTAAAGAAATTATATTAATGAAAAAGCTCATCGTAACTCTAGTATTATTGCTTGCTGCAGGCACTGCTTTCAGTCAGCCCAATATCAGTCCATTAGAACAGGCAGGTACCGACCTTTACAAACAAGGGAAAACGGACGAGGCCATTACCACTTTCAAAAAAGCATTGACCGAAAACCCGCAAAGCCTGTACAGTATGAACGCGCTGGGCAATCTGTACCTGATGAATACCAATTACGAGGATGCTTATACGGTTGCCGATAAAGGTTTTAAACTTACCGGCGGCGCGCCAAATTTTATGGTGGTAAAGGCAAAAGCTGCTATCCGGATTAACAAAGCCCAGGAGGCCCTAACCATGGTTGATGATTATTTAAAAACACATCAGCCTGATTTTATGCTATTGTTTGTGAAGGGCTCGGCGTACAATGGCTTAGGCGACATGCAACAGGCTTTAACCTATTTTAGCCAAAGCCTGGCCGCTAATCCCGATTTCCCGGACGCATATATCGGCAGGGGGAAAGACCTCGACGATATCGGCCGTTATCCCCAGGCGATAAAGGACCTGGACAAAGCCATCTCGCTCCGTGATGATAACGCGCAGGCCTACTACTACCGCGCATTAGCCTACTATCACTCGGGCAATCTTAATGCTGCGTTGATAGATTGCAACAAAACCATGGAGCTGTCGCCTAAATATTTCGAGGCGCTGGAATTTCGTGGAGTACTGTATACCGACTTGAAGCAAACCGATAAAGCAATAGCCGACTTGAACGCAGCTATTGCCCTGGCGCCCAATCTTGCGGTTTCTTACTACCATATGGCTGGTGCATACATGTATGCAAAGCAATACGACAAAGGTTTACCGTTCATTAATAAAGCAATGGGAATTATACCCAATGCCAAAGAGTATTTTTGGATCCGGTGCAGGCTTTACTTGTATTTAAATAGAAACACCGAAGCACTAGCCGATGCACAAAAAGCGATGGCCCTGGACGATAAAGCGCCCGACGGATACATAGGCCTTGCAACGGCGCAATATAACCTGGACAAATATGAGGATGCTGTAAAAACAGCAACTAAAGGTATTGCGGTTAATCCCGATTACTATTTATTGTATATGCTGCGCGCATCCTTTTATCGCGATAAAGGTAACACAACTATGGCCGATGCCGATGACCAAAAAGCCAAACAACTTGCTGGTAATATTAAATAAATGAAAACTTTAGTCGTATTAGCCCTGATGTTGTCTATTACCCGGGTGTACGCGCAATGTACATCGGGCAACTGTATAGCCGGCACCGGCACCTATAATTATGGCTGGTGCGTGTACACAGGCGAATTTAAAAACGGCAAGCCCGAGGGTAAAGGTGTAATGAAATACGATGATTATACCTACATGGGCCCCTTTGTAAACGGACTGGAAGACGGCGAAGGGGTGATCATCAACAAAGATGGATCCCGTGAAAATGCAAGCTACCAGGCCGGCAAAAAGATCGTTTCGCAGCTGGAGCGGATCGCACCTGAAGATTATAAGCCGCTTGCTATGCAGAATATCCGGTGCATCAGCGGCGATTGTATTACCGGCTATGGCACTTTTCAGTTTGATTCGGGTGGAAAATATACGGGGTATTTTAAAAACCAACGGTTTGAAGGGCAGGGGAAATTCGAGTTTACTAATGGTGATAAATTTGAAGGCAATTTTCACGATAACGAAAAAGTAAGCGGCGTATACAGGTATTTTACCGGCGCAGTTTACCGGGGTAATTACGATAACCGGGGACTGGAATACAACGGTACCATAACATCGCCTGGTGGTTTTAGTATCCCCTACGTTAACGGCAGCCCTGTAATTCCGCCCGCGCCCGCTATACCAATGGGTGCGGACCTGCGCGGTGACCAATCTCAAAAGGCAGCTCCCTCTGGGCCGGTGAAAATGGCCTGTTCGGTATGCCATGGGGCGGGTGTTCAAAGGCATGTCGAAGATTGGTCGGGACCGACCAACACGCACCTCGTCTCCGTATCTACACCATGCTACAAGTGCCATGGAACCGGCTACGAGCTTTATTGAAAGGCAATATTATAATTATTTTATTTTATTAATATCGTATTACCCCCATATTTTTCATATATTCATTCGTAAATCTTTTTATGAGGAAAATTGCCATTCTTCTTTTTCTTACCATAGCGATATGCTTTGCCGGATATGGACAGGGCGCAAAACAATTGATTGATTCGGCCCTTCATTATAAAACGCTCAATTATGAAAAAGTAATTTCCTTTGCCGAACCCGCTTATAAACTGGCTATCACAAAAAAAAATGTCCGCGAGGCCGGGCAAGGCGCCTATTTAATGGGCGTGGCTAACTATATGGGCGGCAACTTTGACGAGTCGCTCCGCTGGTATTTTATTGCGGAAAAAACTTATCAAACCGCAAATGATACCAGCGGCTTAACCGAACTATATTCGGATATGTGTATTTTTTATATCAAACTGAAAAAATTCGCACCAGCCGATGAAGTAATAAAAAAAGCGATCGATTACGCCATTATATCAAAAAACGAAAGACAACACGCCACCGCCCTAAATAACCGGGGCCTGATGTTTTATGATGAAGGAAAAACAGACAGCGCGATCAGTGCGTTTAATGCGAGCTTAGTTTTATATAAAAAAACTAAAGATAAAGTTGGGATTTCCTACTGTCTTGATTATTTGTCTTCGGCCCAATCTGATAAAGGCAATTACCAAAAAGCTTTACAATTAATGAACGAGGCCCGCGACTTGCGCGCAGGCATGGGCGATAAACCAGGCGAGGCCATTGCCACCAATAATTTAGGCGAGATTAACCTTAAAGAAAAAAAACTGCCCGAAGCGGCCAAATATTTCCGGGAAACCATCAGCAGGACGCACGAGTTAAATTTTTACGATCTGGAAATGTATGCGTATAGCATGCTCTCTAAAACTTATCAGCAACAAGGCAACTACCAGGCAGCGTTAACCGCTCAAAATAAGTATGTGGAATTAAATAAGAAATTCCAGGACGAAAAACGGGTAAAAACCATCGAAGAGCTGGAAACTAAATACGAGACGGAAAAGAAGAAGGAACAGATCAAATTGCTTAACAAACAAAACACAATTCAGCAACTGCAGATCAGCAAACGCAACACGACTATAGCAGTAATTATTGCAGCATTTGTTTTGGCCCTTTTGCTGGCGTACCTGTTTTACTCACGTTACCGTATTAGCCACGAGGCAAAGCTCCAGTCCGCAGTTATGCACCAGCAAGAACTGGCTTCCAAAGGAATTATTGAGGCCGAGGAACGCGAACGCAAACGAATTGCTGCCGAATTGCACGACGGCGTCGGCCAGCTTTTTACCGCTGTAAAAATGAATATGGAAATATTGGTTGAACGCTTTTTAGTTAAACAGCCAGATGCTAGCCTGCTTGCGGATAAAACGATGGCCATGGTTGATGAAAGTTGTACCGAAGTGCGCTCCATAGCGCACCAGATGATGCCAAATGCATTGATCAAAGCGGGCCTGGTTTCGGCGCTGCGCGATTTTATCAATAAGATCCCAACAGAGAAGTTAAAAATTTCGCTGGAGACCAAGGGAATTGATAAACCGCTTGACAGCACCACCGAAACCGTTCTGTATAGGGTGATACAGGAGTCGGTAAACAACGTGATCAAGCATGCTTCAGCCAGTTCGCTGGATATTCTGCTGCTATGCGACGAACAGGAGATCACCGTATCTATTGAAGATAACGGCAGGGGTTTTAATACAAATGACAAAAGCAAATTCACGGGCATCGGCCTGAAAAATATCATCAGCAGGATTGAATACCTTAAGGGTACGGTCGACATATCGTCCGCACCCGGAAAAGGAACTTTAGTGGCCCTATTTATTCCGCTTGTATAATGGGAACAGAAGCAAGTCCAAAACGTATTTTTATTGTGGACGACCACCAGATGGTTATCGACGGCATTAACCTGATGCTGGAGGGCAGACCGGAATTTATGGTGGCAGGCGAAAGCACGCAGCCAATAGCGGCAATTGAATTGCTGAAGATCACCGAAGTGGATATTTTAATAACCGATGTAGGTATGCCGGAAATGAGTGGTGTGGAGTTGAGCCGCATTGTAAAAAGCCGGTTCCCCCAAATTAAGATACTGGCGCTGTCCATGTTTGGCGAAAGCCAGGTAATTGCCGAAATGATAGATGCCGGGATCTCTGGCTACATCCTGAAAAATTCCGGCAAAGCAGAATTGATCGAAGCACTCACCAAAATTGCTGCCGGCCAAAATTACTTCAGCCAGGAGATCACCCTGCAATTAATGAAATCATTTAAACGCAACCAGGAAGAGTTAAAACTAACCGACAGGGAAATAGAGATCATCCGGATGATCGAAAAAGACATGACTACCAAAGAAATTGCCGAAACCCTGTTTATCAGTGAACGCACCGTTGAAACTCACCGCAAAAACATCCTCCATAAAACCAATACGCAAACCGTGGTAGGTCTGCTTAAGTACGCTTACGAACGAAAGATCATTTAATTTTTTTGTTTATCGCTGTTCCTCTGTAATGGTACGTAGTTAAAAATGCCGATTGCTCGGTATTTACCTGTTTTGATTAATTGACGTGCTTTGTTAAGCAGCTTATCATCAAAGACTTGCTGTTTAATCACCCATATCATGAGCAATTTTAACAAACAACCATTCAACAAAATTTTATTATTTCTTTTAATCGGCTTCTGCGCGTTTGCCTGTAAAAAAACGGTACAAAAACCCGTTGTGCCGCCAGCCGCGACATCGTCAACTTTTAAGCTCGATGGATCGGCAACTACTATCGATTCAGCGTCAGCAATGCTTTACTCAAACGGCGCCGGGCGGCAAATGGATATTTATGCCTACAAAGGCGGCCAGGAAATACTGGAGTTTCATTTTGCGCCGACAGTTGGGATCAAAACTGCCGGCACGGTTTTAGGTGCGGGGTCTTTTTTAACTTATGTTGAATCGACCGTTAAGAGTTATGATTCCCAATCCGGAACATTGAATGTAACCGTGTGCGATACCATCGGCAAAAAGGTTGTAGCAGATTTTAATTTTGTGGCAAAACAATATCCGTACACCGATGCTGCTGTAAAAAACATCACCGAAGGGCATATTGTGATCACGAAGATCAATAAATAATATTAGCCCCTAAAAATCGGGGGCGATCGGAAATAATCAAAGTAGTCCTGTATGCGAATATTTATGCAAGAAAAAAGTGATATGTATCACTTTTTGCATTGATCTTTTAACATACCAGCCACGCTATGCAGCCCGTAAATTTGCAGGTGACCAAAATTCACCCGTTTTCTGACTTCCCGCCGCAGTCGGAAGAATACTTAAGCAGGACGCTTACAGCGCTGTCTGAAGCGAAACACAAGAACGCCCCCCTGTTTCAAAATGATACGGCGTTTGACTGGATGTACCCCGAACATTTTCAATTAATATCACAAAAACAATGGACCCCACTAGCCGTTGCCCGCAAGGCTGCCGAATTTTTGGCCGAGCCCGATGCGCAGGTTTTGGATATTGGCAGCGGGATAGGTAAATTTTGCCTTACTGCGGGTTACTACTATCCCGGCACAACTTTTCATGGTGTTGAACAAAGAGAGGAACTTGTTTATTTTGCCGAAGAGACCCGCCAATATACCGGGCTGGATAATGTGCGCTTTATTCATGCAAATATTACCCAACTGAATTTCAACGCGTTCGATCACTTTTATTTTTATAACTCATTTTATGAAAATATCGACCCTGAAAATTGTATCGATAATACTATTGCCACTTCTTTTAGCCTTTATAGTTATTATACGCAATATCTTTATAAGGTTCTCTCCGAAAAGCCTCCAGGAACCCGCCTTGTCACTTACCATTGTTTTGATGATATAATACCTGTTGATTATTGTTTGATTAATGCGACCTGTAATGCCCTACTGAGAATGTGGATTAAAAGATAAAGAGATGAAGACGATATTCAGGCCAAAAATTATTGACACGCTTAAAAACTATAACAAGGCGCTATTTTACAAAGATGCAGTAGCCGGAATGATCGTAGGCATTGTGGCGCTGCCCTTAGCCATAGCCTTTGCTATTGCATCGGGGGTTTCGCCCGAGAAGGGGCTTTTTACCGCAATTATAGCCGGGTTTATCATATCCGCACTGGGCGGCAGCCGGGTACAGATCGGCGGGCCCACGGGTGCCTTTATCGTAGTGGTTTATGGTATTGTACAACAATTTGGGGTAAACGGGTTGGTTATAGCTACGTTTATCGCGGGTATTTTGCTCGTCATTATGGGCCTGGCAAAGTTAGGGAACGTGATCAAGTTTATCCCTTATCCCCTTATTGTTGGCTTTACTACCGGCATTGCGGTAATTATATTTTCCTCGCAGATCAAAGATTTCTTCGGCCTCAAAATGGCCAATGTCCCGGCTGATTTTATCAGCAAATGGCTGGCTTATGGCCAGCACTTTACCATGGTAAACTTTTATTCATTGGCTATCGGGGCGTTTACGCTCCTGATCATATTTCTATGGCCCAGGGTTACACACAAGGTACCAGGTTCCTTGATAGCCATTATCGTTACCACGCTGGCCGTTTATTTCTTTCATTTACACGTAGAGACGATCGGCAGCCGTTTTGGGGCCATACCCTCGTCACTGCCCTCGCCCGTTATTCCCGCGGTAAGCTTTGCCACATTTCAGCAACTCATCAGGCCGGCATTTACAATTGCCATGCTGGGCAGTATTGAGTCGTTATTATCCGCCGTAGTGGCCGATGGGATGATTGGCGGCAACCACCGTTCCAATACCGAATTAATTGCCCAGGGCGCGGCTAATATTTGCTCATCTATCTTCGGCGGTATTCCTGCTACCGGGGCCATTGCCCGTACGGCTACCAATATTAAAAATGGCGGGCGTACGCCTGTCGCCGGGATTATTCACGCCATTACACTCCTTTTGATTTTGTTGTTTATTGGCAAGCTGGCTGCACTGATCCCCATGGCCACCCTGGCCGGCATATTGGTGGTAGTTGCCTGGAACATGAGTGAGGCCAAAAGTTTTATGTTTATCCTGCGTGGATCAAAAAGCGACGCCGCTGTTTTACTTACCACTTTTTTATTAACCGTGTTTATCGACCTTACGGTTGCTATCGAGCTTGGGATGATACTGGCCGCATTCCTGTTTATGCGCAAAATGATGCAGGTGAGTTCGGTAGAGCATGCCGACCTCTCGTCGGACGAAACCGGAGAAGACTTACCTGTCGCCGATAACCTGCCCGAAGGCATTGACGTTTTTGAGATAAACGGGCCCATGTTTTTTGGCGCGGCTTACAAATTTAAAGATACTATGCGGGTGATTGAATACCCGGCGCCGGTACTCATCATACGGATGCGCAACGTACCTGTAATTGACGCGACAGGCATTCGCGTACTTAGTGAAGTGAACGAAGAAATGCAGAAACGGGGCAGCAAGCTGATCCTTTCCGAAGTAACCAGCGAGCAGGTAATGGCAGAGTTACAAAAAGCGCGCCTTTTGTTCCACATAGGTAAAGCCAATGTTACCGATACGTTTGAAAAGGCCATTAAAAGGACAAATGAAATTTTGCTGGATGCGAAACGGAATAAAGAGAATGACTAATGGAAAAAATTCCTCCTAATATTTGATGATCGCTTTCAGTTTCCCCCAAAGCGTATTGTCAAAATCATCACCCGCTAAACTTACCCCTCCCGCGGTATTGCCCATGCGGATAACCACCAGGTTTTGCGAAGGAACCACATAAATTTTCTGGTCGTTTTTACCCAGCGCAGCAAACAGGTCGGCAGGTGCATTGGGGATAATAGAGACCGGGAATACCAACTGCGATTGCGGCAGCATACTGCTGGCTTTACCATTGAGCCAGGTTAAATAGCCGTAGCTTAAATTCAAATTTTGCGAAGTGTTTGTTTCACTGTGGAAATAATTGGTGTCGCTTAATATTACTGTTTTATCCCAGGTGCCTTTGTTCAGCATCAGCAAGCCAAACCGCGCCATGCTGCGGGCATTGCTGTAATAAATATTGTTCGAATTGGGCGTTTTTACCCAGGTGCCGTTCATACCGATCACATTCCGTATTTTCTGTTGGAAATAGGTATTAAAGGAAACCTTGCTGGCACTTTCAATAACGCCATCCAGCATGGTGTAGGCTGCATTGTGGTAGGCCCAACGGGTACCGGCATCAGCTTTGTATATTAAGCAGCCGGGCAAAGTGCAATCCGGGTCAGCTACACCATCATCCAAACCTGTTGTCATTGTCAGTTGATTTTTTATGGTGATCAGGTTTTCCTTGGCCAGTGGTTCCGACGTCCACCCGGTGCCCAAATATTTCGAGCTGGCATCATTTATATTGAGCAACTTTTCCTGCTGGGCAATGCCCACCAAAAAACCGGTCATGGTTTTCCCGGCTGATGCCCAGTACCAAAGGCTGTCGGCGGTAAAAGTGCCGAAATATTTTTCGGTCACGATATTCCCGTTTTTCAATATAATAAAAGCTTTGGTACCCACACTCTGCAGATAGGGATAGAGCGCGGTTAGTTGTGTATCGTCCCAGCCAAGCGATGCCGTGGTAACTGTTTGCCAGTCGTTACTTCCTACCGGTGGAAAATAAAGCTTGCCGCCAGTTTGAGTGGGCGGAACCGGCGCAGGCGTGCCGTGTTTGCGGCAGCCCATAAAAACGGCCAGGCTAAAAAAAAGGATAAGGGCGGTGGTTATCTTTTTCATTATCAACTTAAACGGTTTTGGGTTTAAAAGGTTTAATGCGGGGTGATGGAATTTTATCGAGCAAACAACATTATTGTGAGCTTATACGCTTTTGAAACGTTATCAAACCACCCGGTTAATTCTCCGCCCTAATCCTATATTTGACCTGACCAATCCATAAAAAAAATGAAAGCAGTTAATATCACACTAACCTTTAATGGCCACGCAGAAGCAGCCTTTAATTTTTACAGGTCTGTATTTGGCGGTGAGTTTATCCATGTACAGCGTTTAAAGGACATGCCCAGCCCAAATCCCATGCCAACCGAAGAAGGCGAAAAAATATTGCACATTGCATTACCCATCGGAACCGCGGTTTTGGCTGGCATGGATATTCCGGCCGGCAGACCGGAGTCGATTGCGGGCACTAACTTTATGGTATCGCTGGATACCAGCAGCGAAGAAGAAACGCAAAAGTTATTTGAAGGCCTTTCTGAAGGCGGTTTTGTAATGATGCCACTGGACCACCAGTTTTGGGGAGCCTACTTTGCCATGTTCACTTATAAATTCGGGATTCAGTGGATGTTGAGTTACGTGGCATAACGATACACCACCTTCATTAACTGCATAAAAAAAAGCGGGACACCTGCTGGCAGCCCGCTTTTCTATTTTATTACTCGTGCAGCCGATTTTGCAATCAATACCGGAATTTAACAACTTTTATTGCCGCAAACATCGAAAAACCTGTGATAATTAAAACCTTATTGGGGTCAAAATTCTGCGATCCTGCCGGGCGTTTGTCTTCAAAGGTGGCCAGGGCAAGTACCTGATCCGTCTGTACCCGCCAGTTATCGGGAACGATGATGATCGTTTCGCCAAATGCCTCCGAAATATCCAGTACGGCTATGCCTTTTATGTCGGCGTTGTTAAAATCCAGCACCGTTTTTCCAAACAGCATCTGAACCTTTCCACCTTTAAAATCCTTTGAAATGATACTCTTCTTCACCTCGCCAAATACCGTTACTGTACTGATATAATCTTCGTGGTTGAATGTGGCGGAGTCTGCTGCGTTTGTCATGATCGTTAATTTTTTAACAATATTATACCACAATAACTACTATTGAAAGGTGTTGCCCGCCAACTGTTTAAAATAATCGGTAAGCGGCGCTGTTATATCGGTAAACAGAACTGGATCCTGTTTTATTTTTTTAATATAATGTGCGTTTATTTGCAACAGGATTGCATTTTATCGAAAAAGATTCTTTAATTTACAGAACTAACTACATCGCAAATGCGCCTGAAACTTTTATTGCTAAGCCTTGTTTTTGCCAGCTTAAATGCGCTGGCCCAGGTACCTGTAATCACATCATTCTCACCTGCTTCGGGGCCGGTGGGAAGCACGGTAATTATTAGTGGCAATAACTTTAACACTACCCCCTCTGCCAATGTTGTATCTTTTGGTACGAACAAAGCAACTGTAACCGCAGCAACAAAAAGCCAGCTTACGGTTGTTGTACCAGCCGGCTCAGCCTATCAGCCAATTGCTGCACTAAATACAGCAAATGGTTTAACAGGTTATGCGCAGAATGCGTTTGTTACAACTTTTTCGGGAGCACATAAAATCTCTACTTCCGAATTTGACCCTTATGTCCGCTTTGCATCCGGCATTGTGCCTACTTCCGCGATCCTTACAGACCTCGACCAGGATGGGAAGCCTGATATGGTGGTTGCAAATACCAATAGTTCTTCAATCGCTATCTACAAGAACATTTCAGTTAAAGGCACGATTGATAGTAATTCTTTTGCAGCAAAAATTGATATTTCCGTTGGGCAACTTTATCCGGTCGCCGTAGTGGCTGGCGATCTTAACGGGGATGGAAAACCAGACCTGGTGGTTTCGTACGCAGGTTATAACGGCATGGTATTCGGCGTGTTTCATAACACATCTACAGCTGGTAACATTTCCTTTGATGCCGCAGTAAATTTTACCGCAAACGGCCAGCCAGGTTCGTTAACCATTGCCGATATTGATCATGATGGCAAACCCGACCTTGTTGCACTTACTACCAATAGTTCAAAAGTAAATACGCTAACGGTATTCAAAAACACGTCAGCTGCCGGGGTGATCAACAGTTCTTCTTTTGCTACCAGTATTGATATTATTGCCAATACAACCGCAACCGCGTTAACCGTGGGCGATATGGACAGTGACGGTAAACCGGATATTATCCTGCTAAGCGCCACCGGTAATAACATTTCGCTGTTACGTAACATTTCGTCCGCCGGCAATATTGCTTTTGGCGCCAATGTCGACTTTGCAACGGGAACTTCCCCCAGCCAGTTGGCAATCGGCGACCTGGATGGGGATGGTAAGCCCGACGTGGTAGTTACCAACGTAACAGACGGAACAATATCTGTTTACCTGAATAAATCGCAAAACGGAAATTTTACAGCTTCTTCCCTGGCGCCGAAAGTAGATTTCGGAACATCAAATTCGCCAACCCTGTTAAACATCTCAGATATGGACGGAGATGGTAAACCAGATATTTTAGCGGTAAACGGTACCGACGGATCAATATCCATATTCCACAACACAACCACCGCCGGGGTCATCAATGCATCGTCATTTGACGTGAAAGCCGATATCCCGGCACAGGATGCCAAACAGGTACCGGCATTGCTTGATTCTTTTTGTTTGGGAGATATTGATGGCGATGGCAAACCCGACATGGTAGTTGTTACCGATTATGTAGCCGTCTATCACAATAACCCTCAATTTGTCCCGGTAATTTCGGGCATCAGCCCGGCCAATGGCCCGGTGGGTACAAGTGCAACCATTACGGGTAAAAATTTCAATCCCGTTGCCGCCAATAATATTGTTTCTTTCGGGCCGGTAAAAGCAAAAGTAAGCAGTGCTTCAGCAACGCAATTAAGTGTAATTATCCCGGCAGGGGCATCCTATGGGCCAATTTCGGTTGTAAATACCGATTCAGAGCTTACCGGTTATTCGGCAACGCCGTTTATTCCAACATTTACTTCAAAACATGCTATCAGCTCCCTGGATTTTGACCCCAAAGTGGACTTGTCCGTCTCCGGCCAGATTTCAGGATTAAGTTTTTCCGATGTTGACGGCGATGGCAAGCCCGATATGGTGGTGTCAAATCTTAACAACGGGTATTTTTATGCGTCCGTATACCGGAACATTTCGACTACCGGGAGCATCGCCGCCTCATCATTTGCAGCAAATGCCGATTTTAAAACGGAAGGCGCCCCCGGGCCCATTATCATGGAAGACATTAATGGCGATGGCAAGCCTGATATGATGGTGTTGAATAAAAACAATGGCACCGTGTCCTATCTTCAAAATAATTGCACGCCCGGTACAATCAATTTCGCGACACTGGTCGACGTTGGAGGCGACAGCTATCCAACCGGCATAAGCATCGCTGATTTAGACGGCGATGGCAGGCCCGACCTGTTGGTGGTTTCTGCCACAAGTTATACCTCGACGCCGCTTGAAATATCTCAAAACATTTCATCCGGCGGAAAAATTGCCTTTGACAGAGAGGTTCTATATGACAACGGAAAACAACACCAGGCAATCTGTGTAGGTGATATTGATGGCGACGGCAAGCCAGATGTTATATTAGGCAACACCGATAACACGCTTTCCATACTTCAAAACAACTCGGTGAACGGGAATATTATCTTAAGTGCCCCCATTGATATGCCATCGGTAACTGCATCTATCTCCTTTATAAAATTAGCAGATATTAATGGCGATGGCAAACCCGATCTTATTATAGGGTATACTGATGCCAGCACCAAAAGCAATGTAATATCTGTTTTTCGCAATATCTCAACAACTGGAACCATCAGCTCTTCATCATTTGCGCCCGAAGTGGATATTGCTGCCGGCACAGCCTCCGGAGAGGCAATAATTGCAGATATGGATGGTGATGGTAAGCCGGATATTGTAATTACGGATGCCGTTATTTCGGTATTGCTCAACAACTCATCCGGTAGCAATATTACATTTAACTCAAAAACAGATCTTTTATCAGGTATAGCTACAACTTTAAATCAATATTCTCCTGAGTACACCAATGTTTGCGATGTTGACGGTGATGGTAAGCCCGATATCCTATATTATGACCTTTCTACAGGCAAAGTTGGTGCGTTGCATTATAATCCTCAACCTGCCGTTGCGGCTATAGCTCCGCCTGCTATTACCTCACTCAGCCCCGATACTGCCAAAAATGGTTCAAATATAGTCGTCAACGGTTCAAACTTCAACGGCAGTCCATCGGCAAACGCCGTGTTTTTGGGTACCGCGAAAGCAAAGGTGTTATCGGCAACCCCATCGCAACTCACTATCCAGGTTCCCACAGGTTCTACGTATTTCCCCGTATCTGTAATAAACACATCTAATGGTCTTTCGGCAGCATCCAATATTCCGTTCATTAATACATTTCAAAATAACGGGATCATTGATACATCGGTATTTAAACCAAACACCTCCCCGTCAACCGGGTGGACGCCTGCTGCACCGGCCATCGGCGACCTGGACGGCGACGGAAAACCGGATGTGGTTTTTTCGCAAAGTCCCGGCAATAATCCAACAATCTCCATTTTGCCAAATATTTCCACTGATACCGGCAAAACATTCGTCTTTAAACCCGAAATTGACTACCTGCTTCTAGGCTACGCAAATGACTTAAAACTCCTTGACTTTGACGGGGATGGAAAGTTGGATATCCTGGTAACCTATTATGGACAACAGAATTATAGTTTCTCGGTATTCCGAAATACGTCCACTCCCGGAAATATTTCCTTTGCGCCCCAGTTGGAGATCCCGTTTTCGGCCATGTACCTTGCCGCCGGCGACCTGAATGGTGACGGGAAGCCCGATATTGTGGCGATCAATAGCCAATACAACCAGGCCGACCTGGATTATAGGGCCTTTGTTTATAAAAACACCTCGGTACCCGGAAAGATCTCGTTTGGCGACCCGATTATTTTCGGAACAAACGGTGCCGGGCCATTAAGTATTACCGATATCGACGGAGACGCTCAGCCTTATCTTGTTGTTTCCAATGCCAGCCTTAATACGGTTACGGTTTTTCGAAACATATCTGCCAATGGCGGTTTTGAATTTGCAGGCGGCCTTGATTTTACAACCGGTGCCGGCTCATCTATATTAAAAACCGGTGACCTTGACGGCGATGGGAAACCGGACATTGTTACCAGCGATAATTTTAATACAGCAAATATTTCCGTGTTGCGCAATACTTCATCGCCCGGCAAAATTTCATTTCAAAATCATACTGAATTTATTGCAGGCGACGATATCAGGTATCTACTGATAGGAGATGTAAACGGCGATGGTAAAGCTGACCTGTTAACCGCCAACGCGGCCAGCGGGAATATTTCGGTATTGCAAAATAAATCCACTACCGGCAAAATTGCGTTTTCGGCAAAGACAGATTTTACGCCCGTATTGGGTCCGGCGTATTTAAGTTTAGGGGATTTAAATGGTGATGGAAAACCCGACCTGGCCGTGGCATATAATTATTCCACTACTTCCGCTAATTCGTACGGGTTGACCATATTAAAAAACAAAATTAAAACGGTACCTGTACCAAAATAACGGCCAATGGCCCGCTTGCATTTTTACAGGGAGGATCGGTGCTGCTTACCGCCAATCCTTCCACCGGCTATACCTATCAATGGGCCAGGGGTGGCGTTAGTATTCCATCCGCTAGCAAACCCACCTATACTGCTGCAACAAGCGGCGCTTATACGGTTAGTATTTCCTTAAACGGCGAAACGGAGACGTCCGACAGTGTTAAGGTAGATGCTGCATTTAAACTCCCGGCAGATAACTTTAAGCTGACCATTACAAGTGCTACCTGCAAAGGAAGCAATAACGGCATGGTGAATATAAATGCAGTACAACAACTGAACTATACCGCCGCTATTACCGGAAACGGCATAAATACCTCGGCTGCGTTTAAGGATACCCTTACATTTCATAATTTGCCGGCGGGCAGCTATTCCGTTTGCATAACCGTTGCGGGGCAAAGCGATTACCAGCAGTGTTTTGACGCGGTGGTAACAGAACCAAAGGACCTGTCGCTTTATGCAGTTGTCAATGATGGGGCTAACACCGTAAACTTATTGTTAGATGGCGGTGCGCAATATAATATCAATTTGAACGGGGCACTTTATACAACCTCAGATAATACCATAACCCTGCCACTTACAGAGGGCAACAACCTGTTAACCGTAAGTACCGACAAACTTTGCCAGGGCACCATCCGGAGAATAATCAATATTTCGGGGAAGATAAATCCTTACCCGGTGCCGTTTCAAAACACGTTGAATTTGAACTTAGGCAACACACCCGTGAGTAACGTAACGGTAGAGATCCATAATGCAACAGATGGCAAACTGGTTTATTCAAAACAATACAGCAATCAGTCGGGCGTAATACAATTGGATGTATCTGCCTTAAACAACGGTGTTTACGCGTTGCACCTATCAATGGATAACGCCGAAAAGATATTTAAGATAATAAAGAAATGAAAAGAGGACTAATTATAATTTCGGCGATCTTTATTTTGAGCGGATGCGGGGGCAAAAAAAACAACCCCACTCCTGCGGCTCCAGCGGCGGCAGTGCTGAGTTCTCCTTCGCAGAATGAAGTATGCACTACGGGAACCGTCACTTCTGCCACGCAAAGCAATATTACATTTACATGGGCCGCATCGGCCAATACCGATAGTTACCAGCTTACATTGAAAAACCTGCTCACTTCGGCTACTACCACGCAAAACACATCCGCCACAAAACTAACGGTTACGCTGCTCAGAAACACACCGTATTCATGGTCAATTACTTCCCTGTCAACCAAAACAAGCGCTACCGCGCAAAGCGACGTATGGAAATTTTATAACGCAGGACCAGGGGTTGTTACTTATGCGCCGTTCCCGGCAGAAATTGTTTCACCAACTTTTGGGCAGGATATTACGGCAACAGCAGGCACTATCAATCTGAAATGGACTGGCAGTTCCGTTAACCCGGGAACCATAGTAAATTATGATGTTTATTTCGGAACAACAGCAACCCCGCCTGTTTTTAAAAGCGCTGTTACCGATAGTTTCGTGAACAACGTAGCTGTAACTTCAGGAAGCACTTACTATTGGAAAATAATAACACGGGATATTGCAGGCAACACTTCTGACTCCGGCCTGTTCCAATTCACGATAAATTAAAAAAAATCGACCGGCCTCTTTTTTATTATTGTCGGCCACCGTTCGATACCTTTTGCCCTGCCTGAGAATTTGTTTTAAAACTCAACCTCTTTTTCACATTTCTTTGAAGATATGCTTCAATTTTAAATATTTATATACCTTTAAAATGTTAAATTAATTTATGAGATCGGTTTTCAGGTTTTTATTGATCGTTGCAGGTATATGCGCCATGAGGCCGGCGTATGCCGCCGCAACTGAAGATAGCCTGTTAAACCGGTTGAATGATGTGCTGGCAAAAAAGCAGGATTTTGTAGATCAGAAGCTGGCCAGGATCCGCGCGATCAATCATGAGTTAAGCGCAGCAACCAACCCTCAAAGCAAATACAACAGCTATCAAAAGCTTTTCGACGAATACAAAGCATTTAGTTACGATTCGGCTTACGCTTGTTCAAAAAAGCTGCTAACGCTTGCCGCGCAACTGAATGATCCGCTGAAACTGGCGAAAGCCAAAATGGACCTGGCGTTCACGCTCATCTCATCGGGAATGTTTAAAGAAACACTGGAAACCCTTAACCAGATAAACGTCGCTTTATTCCCGGACAGCAGTAAGATCCAATACTATTTCCTTAAAGGCAGGAGTTACTTTGACCTGTCGGACTTTGACCGAAACCTGGATTATACTTCCATTTACAATCCACTTGGCATCAAATGTATTGATAGCGCCCTGATGCTATGCAAACCCGGCAGTTATGATTACCTGGAAATGAAAGGCCTAAAAGAACTGCGGAACAGGGATGACAATGCCGGGCTGGAAACCTATATCGCGCTGTTAAAATTTCATCACCTGAGTCCCCATGATTTTGCGGTTAATGCCTGTTGCCTCAGTTATATTTATTCGGTAAAAGGCGAAAATGAAAAATCACTGGATCTGCTGATCGAGGCGGCTATCTCAGACATTCAATCGGCCACTAAAGAAACCCTGGCTATTTACAGCGTTGCTGACATCCTGTTTAAAAAGGGCGATATTGAAAACGCTTATGTATATATAAAACAGGCCATGGACGATGCCACCTTTTACGGCGCATTGCAACGGCAGGTAAAGATCAGCAGTATTTTACCCATCATCGAGGCTCAATGGATCAGCCAGATAGAGCATCAAAAAAAACTGCTTTATACCTATTCATTCATCATCACCTTGCTGGTAATATTCGTTTTGGTATTCGCCTGGATCATTTTTAAACAACTAAAAAAACTGCGCATTGCCGACGAGATAATAAAAGCTGCCAACATTGCCCTGCAGGAAAACAACCAGTCGCTGGAAGAACTAAACCGGAATTTAAGTACCGCCAATAAGATCAAGAACGAATACATTGGGTACTATTTTAACATCAATTCGATATACATTGAAAGACTGGAAAGTTTTCAAAAATCGATTGAAAAAAAGTTAAGCAGTAAAAGATACGATGATGCGCTGGCATCTGTTAAAAACCTGCACCTGGAAAATGAACGGGTGCAGCTTTTCCATACCTTCGATAAGGTCTTTCTCCGTTTATTTCCCGATTTCATCAAAAAATTTAACGCCTTATTTAATAGCGAAGAAGTGATTGCCGTGCCCGAAGGGCAATTGCTTACTACGGAACACCGGATCTTCGCGCTCATCAGGATGGGCATCCATGATAACGAACGCATCGCAAAGCTGCTGGGCTACTCGGTAAACACCATTTACTCCTACAAAAACCGCATCAAGAACAAGTCGTTTATTGCAAATGACGAGTTTGAGGACAGGATAATGGAGATCGAGGCGGTTTAAATCCATATTTCCCAAAATCTCAAATCTATATTCACCCTTATGGGATTGCATTATAATATGCTTATTATAAGCCTGTTATAAAATAAATCGCACAATTATCTTCTATATTGGCTTAGTGTACTATTGCCTTTCACTTATCCACTCACTTTCTTTGGTTCGGATTTGGCTAACCAGGCCACATTCATTTTAAACCAATTTTAAACTCATATTACATGAAAAAAGTTTACTTATTTAAGTATGGCCTGACCGTACTACTTTTAATTTGCGCGGTATCCGTATTTGCTCAAACAGGTACATTTTCGGGTAAAGTTGTTGACGAAACCGCCCAGCCGTTACCGGGGGCAACTGTTCGCGTCAAAGGAACAAACCAATCCGCCTCTACCGACTTGAACGGAAAGTTCTCGTTTCCGGGCAGCAATCAATCGGCAGTAGCGGTAACCGTTAGCTTTGTCGGCTATGATGTACTCGAAAAAGTTATTACCCTAAACGAATCGGTTACTATCCAGTTAGTTCCGAATCAAAAATCACTATCAGAAGTA
>Ga0206921_10113_pt1 | contig 24318 bp, 22 predicted proteins | sample Alteio_BWOrgHeat_66_FD_152930 | JGI IMG/M metagenome (GOLD analysis project Ga0206921, IMG submission 152930) | Enriched cells from forest soil in Barre Woods Harvard Forest LTER site, Petersham, Massachusetts, United States -... | ecosystem: Environmental > Terrestrial > Soil > Temperate forest >...
GCGGATACCTGCGCCACCCAATTTGCCATCCAAATGCGGAAAAATAGTGGTGATGGCTTTGGCTGCCCCAGTTGTTGTGGGGATGATGGAGGCCGAAGCGGCCCTCGCTCTGCGCAGGTCTTTATGTGGCGAATCGTGCAGGTTTTGATCGCCTGTCATCGAGTGTACAGTGGTGATATACCCATTCACAATGCCCCAGTTATCGTCCAGTATTTTTACCATAGCGGCCACATTATTGGTGGTGCACGACGCATTGGATAGTATTGGCGCGCGCAGATCAGCAGTGCTATCATTAACGCCAAGTACGACAGTCGGTATGTGCTTATCGGGGCTTGGGGCCGAAATGATAACCTGTTTGGCGCCGGCCTGCAGGTGTAAAGATGCACCTTGTTTTGAGGTGAATTTCCCGGTTGATTCAATCACCAAATCGATACCAAGTTCGTTCCAGGGAAGTTCTGCGGGGTCTTTTTCAGCGAATACCCGTATCGCCTGCCCATTGATATAAAGATAGCTTTCATCAAACGTAATGGTGCCGTTAAAGCCGTGGTGAACGGAGTCGTATTTAAAAAGGTGGGCAAGGGTTTGGGTATCGGTAAGGTCGTTGATGGCAACAACGCTTATGTTTTTTTTATTTATAACATTTCGTAAAAAAATGCGCCCAATACGCCCGAAACCGTTTACAGCAATCTTCATCATATCGATTTATAAGGCTGCAAATCTAAATAAAATAAAAATGGACGAATTGCTATCCGCCTCTTAACGAAGAGTATTTACAAAGCGGTGAAAATTGCCTGGAATAAATTGAAGGCTGATCAGGCGAATAAATTACGCAATGCCAGGTTTTCGCGCTCTTTTGAGCGGATAAGAAAGGTTATGCACCAGTTAAATATCAGTGAAAACGCAACAATGGCAACAATAAGCGTTGAGCTACTATAGTTTTTAGATAAGAGCACCAATGTAATTGAGGTTACATTAATACCAGATAGTATAATGGTAGTTTGTAAATGATTTAAGCCCAGCTTCAGCATCCGGTGATGGATATGGTTGCGATCGGCAATAAATGGCGAAACACCGTTGGAGATCCGTAATATAAACACACGCGCCGTATCAAATATCGGCCCGATCAATATGGCAAACGTAATGGCAGGGACAGCATATATTTGAGGCGATACTCCAGTAGTAACTTTATTTACTTCCATAAATTTTATGGCCATTACTGCCGATATTAACCCGATCAGTAACGATCCTGTGTCACCCATAAATATTTTCGCCGGCGTTATGTTGAATCTTAAAAATCCGATAATAGCGCCCACCATAGCCAACGAGACCGCTGCCAGTTCGTATTGATGGATGTATAAAAATAAAGCCGCAAAAGCACCGTTTGCTATAATGCCGGTGGTAGCTGCCAGGCCGTCAATACCGTCAATTAAATTGAATGCGTTAACAATAACCAGTATCAGTAAAATGGATATGCCTACACTTAAAAAGTAAGAAAGGTCATAAATGCCGAACACACCGTAGAGGCTGGTAAGCCTGATGTTACCCAGCACCACCAATATAAAACAAACGATTAATTGTATGATGAATTTTGTGCTCGAATTAACACCCGCCAGGTCGTCTTTTAACCCCATGGCGAATAAAATAATGCAGCCGGTAAGCAAATAATTTATCGGCAACGATTTGTCCGTCATACAAAACAGCAGCGACGTAATGGTAAAGCCAACAAAAATAGCCACACCGCCAAGCCGGGGAATTCCATGATCATGTGTTTTTCTGAAGTGCCCCAGGTCATCGTACAGGTGGCGAAAACGGGCAACGTGCAGTATCGAAGGAACCGCAAATAAGGTGATAAGGACCGAAATAAGTACTATGAATATGTAATATACTACAGTATAATTATGTAAAAAATCCATCATCTAGCTAATCAATTTGGGGTTTTGTATTTTCAATAATTTATCGATCTATGCAAGTAACTAACATTTGATAACTTAAAGAAAGTTAAATTATAAACATATCAACATTAAGTTTTTAACTAAAATATTGATTGATCTTCCGCAGCGGCTTTAAGAATATTGTTATTATCGGTACCGTAATACCATTGTTTCGCATCGCCTTCAAATCAAACAACAATCCTTTTACGCGGTTACCTAAACTTTTGTTGCTTTTTCCACCAATCTCCATCTTTATCATTACTTTTTTAAGGTAATGGGCTTGAACATTGTTATTATGCATAAACCGTACCATGAGTTCGTAATCTGCAGCAGTGCCAAAATCGAGGCTATAAAAACCGAATTGATAGAATAAATCTCTTTTACAATAAAAAGTCGGGTGTGGAGGCATCCACCCTAAATTGAACATGCCGGGGAAATATCTACCCGACCTCCATTTCCTTATCACGTTTCCCTTATGGCCGACATAATCCAGATCGCCATATACAATTCGGGTACTAACGGTACCAAAGGATTCATTAATGGCTTGTAATATCTCGTTATCCGAAAAAAAATCGTCTGCATTAAGCATTCCTATTATATCTCCGCCCGCCAATTTGATACCCTTGTTCATCGCATCATAAATTCCCTTATCAGGCTCCGATACAAAAATGTGAATATGCTTTTTGTATTTGTTGATAATTTGAATCGTATTGTCAGTTGAACCTCCGTCAATTATGATATATTCGACGTTTTTAAAGGTTTGCCCGATGACAGATTGGATACAACGTTCTATAGTGCTTTCGGCATTGAAGGAGACGGTAATTAACGAAATTTTTAAATCCTGCACTAAGGGAAAATACGATTTTAAGTCGCAAATTTATGTAAATTTGACCTCGTTCCATAATTATTTAATATTAAAGAACAGGAGGGTATGCGTAAGTTAATTTATACAAACTTAATTATTGCGGTTCTTTTTGCATGTACATCATGTTCCGATAAGCAGTACCAGGCACTTTTTCAGGAAAGGAACGCTATTCGGGATACAACCACACAAAAAAGTGCGGTTACCCTTAGCGAATATCACATAAAACCACAGGATATTTTGCAGGTGCGGAATCTACAGGATATCAAATACATTGTTAATGAATCCCCGGTTAATGCCAATGTTTCCGGATCGAGTTCTTCTGAAGGGGAAACTTTCCAGGTAGAAGAGGATGGCACGGTTGCTTTGCCGGTTATAGGCCATGTGCATGTTACCGGGCTTACGCGGGTTGAGGCACAACGGCTTGTTGAGGACCTCTACCGTAAAACCTTGCTGAAGAATCCGATAATAGCCCTCAAAATAGTTAACCTAAAAGTAACCGTGCTTGGCGAGATAAAAGCACAGGGCAATTATCCCTTAACAAAGGACAAAACCACCTTGATTGAACTGATTGGCGAGGCCGGGGGGCTTACCGATAAGGCAAACGAAAAAAATATCAAGATTATCAGGGGGGACGAAAAGAATCCCCAGGTAATTGTAATCGACCTTAATAACATGGCGTCGATAAATGACCCAAGCAGTGTATTGCAAAGCGGCGACATAATTTACATAGCCCAAAATAAACGATCAGCCCGCGGCGAAAATTTGCAAAACTTTTCAACCATATTTCAACCGGCACTCATTTTATTCAATACGGCCCTTATCATCTTTACGCTAGCCCATAAATAAATGGAAGAAACCGATAAGATACCACATAAACTGCCCAGCCAGGAAATAGATTATTTTAAGATAGCCAAAATACTCTTAAGCAGATGGTATTGGATAGTAGGCTCGGTTACCATATGCTTGATTGCTGCCAATGTTTATTTGTGGTATACGCCCAAATTGTTTGCTACGGCGGGAACGATGAAGTTTGAGGAAAAAAAATCTGAACTACCTGACCTCGGCGGTATAGCAACCAGCGTTGAAAGAACAACTTCATCACGGATCCAAAGCGAAACTATCGTATTACAAAGTACACCCCTTTTGCTAAATGCTATAAAAGATATTGACTACCGCATCAGCTTTTATGTAGTGGGCCGTGTGCTAAACCGCACAAACGAATTATATCCCCAAAAACCGCTTGACCTTGAACTGGTTAAATTCGACAGTTTAAATTTTTTTCACGATCTGATCACGTTCAGAGCAATCAACCAAAATACATTTAGTATAACATATAATAGCGCCGGGAAAGATATTCAACACGTTTATAAGTATAATGTTCCATTTACCGTCGGGCCAACGGCGTTTAATATAAAGTACAATAGTAGCGTACAAAACACATCGGCCTTTTTATTTAAGCTTAATTCGCCCGATGATTTTGTTGGCCGGATAAGGGCTGGTTTGCATACCGCCGAAACGGCTAAAAACTCAAATATCATATCGCTGCAGCAATTTGATTCAAACCCACAATTTGCTGCTGATGCCTTAAATGCAGTGATGAAGGAATACCTTAATTACGATCGCATTCAAAGGAGACAATCAGCCTCACAAACCATTGATTTTATTGATAGCCAGCTTGATATTCTTGCAAAAGAGGTTAAAGGCTCAGCAAATTCCATCGAAAAATATAAGCAGAACGCAAAAATAATGGACGTTAGTTCGGCGGCAGACCTGGCCGTTGGTAAAGCCAAAGATATTGAGGCTCAAAGTTCTGTGTTAAAGATCCAGTTAATTTCCCTTAACCAACTCAAGCAGGATATTATAAAGGGCAAAGACAATACCAATATTAATTTTAATATGGGGGGCGTACTTGACCAGGAGTTAGGCGAACATATTAACACACTTAACAATTTCCTGATCGAAAAAAACTCGTTGCTTAAAACCTACACCGATAATTCGCAGCCCATACAGGACATCGACAAGCAGATATTGCAGGTTAAAAGTGACGCTATAACCAGCATTAATACCTCAATAGCTGTAATTCAACGCAAAATAAATTATTTAGAGGGTCAGCTGGCCCCTGTAAATCAGCAGATATCCGAAATGCCATCTGCGGAACGCGATCTGGCTGGCTTAAAGCGCGACTTTGAGATCAATGATAAAGTCTATTCGTTTTTATCGGAGAAAAAACTGGATGCCCAGATCGGCAGCGCAGGCATATTACCGGGGGCGACAATTATTGACTTTGCACAACCCAATTATAGCCCCGTATCGCCTGATGAACATAGCATCCATCGCACAGCACTCACCTTTGGGCTTGTAATAGGTTTAGGATTGATCATCCTGATAAGGGTGCTAAACCCTTACATATACGATAAAGAAACTATTGAAAGCCTTACAACAATTCCCATAATTGGCGTTATCCGTAAATTTCCGGCAGAAATTGATGAGTACAGTTCGCAAATACTAGCTATCAGCAAGCCAAGATCTATCTTCGCTGAGTCCGTCCGGTCTGTACGCACAAATTTGAGTTTCCTCGCCTCAGAGAAAAAAAGCAAAATTATTTGCATCACTTCGGAGGTGGCGGGCGAAGGGAAATCATTTGTAGCTGTCAATTTATCTAGTACCCTATCTCTTATCGATAAAAAGGTTATTTTAATTGCGGCTGACCTACGGAGATCAAAATTGCATAAAACTTTCCACGTGCCCAATGATATTGGTTTAAGCAATTATCTTGCGCATCAATGCGAAGCGGAGGACGTTATTACCAAATCGAATCAAAAAAATCTTGATTTTATAATTTCCGGCCCTATACCTCCAAACCCGTCGGAGTTATTACATTCTAAAAGGATGGTTAAGCTGATCACCGAGCTTCAACTGCAGTATGATATAATTATGATCGATACGGCCCCGATAGGCTTGGTTTCGGATGCCATTCCATTGATAAGGATGAGCGACATTAATCTTTTTGTAATCCGTTCGGGCAAGACCAAGTTTTATGCCGCCACGGTTCCCCAGCGAATTGCACAGGAATACCATTTGGACAATACGGTCATCGTACTGAATGCCTATGCCGAAGATCTGTTGCATTCAAGATATTATAATACAAAATTCACCGGAGAAAATTACGGGTCGCGTTATTATTATTATTCGGATTATACCGGTTATGAAAGTTCGGGGTATTACATAGATGAAAAAGAAAAAAAATGGTGGGATATAAGGCGTTTATTCGGGAGATAAAGATTAGGTGTTGCAAATAAATTATGGTTTTAACGTCAGGTACAGATACGGGTAAATGGTATCCTGTTTACACTTACCCCCGTGCAGAAAAAAAGGCTTTTCAGGCATTAATAAATAAAGGACTCGAAACTTATTTACCATTACAGCGGCAGCTTAAGCAGTGGAGCGATCGCAAAAAATTTGTTGAAGAACCCCTTTTTAAGTCGTACTTGTTTGTGCGCATCAAGGAGCACGAGCAAACGGAAGTATTGATGACAAAGGGGATCTCAAGGTTTATTTACTTTTCGGGCAAGGTAGCTTCGATGCCGCAAAAACAAATCGATGATCTTAAATTACTGATGGCCAGTTCGTTTGAATTGGAAATTACCGAAGAAAAGTTGCAAGCAGGCGAGAAGGTGGTGATCAAAGCCGGGCCATTGAAAGGCCTGAAAGGAGAAATCATATCCTATCGCTCCCAAAAGCAATTGGTTTTGCGGCTCGAGGATCTCGGGTATTCAATTATTATACATGTGGCAGCCTCATTAATCAACAGGCTTTAATTATTATAAGGTTTAAACGGCATTTTTATTTATATTAATGCTGTTATATTTTAATTGTTTAATAAATATAATTAATTCATAGTCAATAAGTTGCAATCTTATGATGTAACTTACGGGGCGAAGCTGTGAATATATCTAATGTATGTGTAGAATTGCAGGAATAGTAGCAAAACGGGCAAACCTGGCTGACCTTATTAAAAAGGTTGGGGTAATGTGCGATTCCTTGAAACATGGAGGGCCTGACGATGAAGGCATTTTTTCGGACGAAAAAGTAAACCTTGTATTTGGACATCGGAGGCTTTCAATTATTGACCTTAGCAAACATGGGCATCAACCCATGGCTGATGTACAACAAAGGGTATGGATAACTTTTAACGGTGAAATTTATAATTATCCCGAAATAAAAGAGCAGCTTTTAAAAGCAGGCGTAAAGTTCCACTCCAATACGGATACCGAAGTTATAATAAACGCGTATTTGCAGTGGGGGATTGCCTCCTTCTCAAAACTGCGGGGGATGTTTGCTTTTGCACTTTATGATGTTGAAAAAGCAATTACACTCCTTGTTCGCGACTCAACCGGGGTAAAACCTTTGTACTATTATGCTGAAAACGGCGAACTGAGTTTTGCATCAGAAGTAAGGGCATTTAAGGTAGCTGGCATCAATAATGAGGCTGATCAAAACTGGCCGGTTAGGTTTTTAGCTTTCGGCCACATCCCCGAACCGTATACAACGCTAAAAAATGTTTTCAGCCTTAAAAAAGGCCATTATTTATCCTGGGACCATCACAACAGCACCTTCCACATCGCGCCATTTTATAAAGCGCCGGATATCAATTACATCACCAACGCTGCATCGGCAAAAGAGCAAGTTCAACACGGTTTAAAAATCGCCGTAAACAGGCAGTTGATAGCCGATGCCCCCATCGGTGTATTTTTAAGCGGCGGGGTCGATTCAAGCCTGGTATCTTTATTGGCGAACGAACAAAAGGAGCAGCAGCTTAAAACAATTTCGATCTATTTTAACGAAAAGAACTATGATGAGCGCGCCTATCAAAATATTGTTTTAAACCAGATCAGCGGCGAAAAATACGCGCATTTAGTTCAGCAGCAGGATTTTGAAGAGTTTTTTCCACGGATCATCTCCGACATGGATATGCCAACTACTGATGGTATAAACACCTGGTTCATTAGTAAATACGCACACGAAGATGGGCTAAAGGCCGTTCTTTCCGGCGTTGGCGCAGATGAGCTTTTTGGCGGATACCCTTCGTTTAACCGGATAAAATACCTGCAATATTTGCGGAAATTGCCAGCGGGAATATTTGGGGCCGCAAATTATTTCCAAACTGACAGGTACCGAAAAGTATCCTTTTTGCAACACGACCATTATTTAGCCGACTACCTGTTATTGCGTGGCTTATTTGTGCCTGCGGATATTGCCGGAATACTGAATATGGATGTGAAACAGGTGGGTGATATTTTATTTAGTGAAAGCAATATTGACCTTGGTGCATATAACGAAGAGCATGCTGCCTGGTTTGAAACCAACCTGTACATGCAAAACCAATTGCTACGGGATACGGATGTGATGAGCATGAGCCATGGCCTGGAGGTTAGGGTGCCATTTTTGGATGAGGACTTTCAGCAATTAGCGCAAACTATTGCGCCTGAAATAAGGTTCAATAAAAATCAACCCAAAAAAATGTTGGTTGACAGTTTTGATGAAATTTTGCCCGAACCAACCTGGAACAGACCCAAAATGGGCTTTACGTTTCCCTTCCAGGAATGGATGGGCCAGCATAACGAGATCAGCAACGAGAAACTTTATAGGGGTAAGTTTGCTCAGGATGCTGTTTTGAAATTTAAGAGCGGCCAAATGCATTGGTCAAAGGTTTTTGCCCTTTACCAAATCCAATTACATGTGTAAAAAAGTAGTTTTATTTACTTTACAAACATTTAGCACTACAGGCGGCATCCAAAAAATGACCCGCACGCTGGCACATTCCCTGCTGTGTATGTCTAAAGTAAACAATTGGGATTTTAGCTTATGGTCCGTTTACGATTCGGACAAGGATCTGATGTCGCAATACTTACCGCCCGAGAATTTCAGGGGCTTTGGACTGAGCCGGTTAAAGTTCATTCTGAAAACCATAGCCCTGGCGAAAAAGCCTGATGTAATTATTTTAAGTCATATTAACCTCGCTATAGTTGGCTTGCTGATCAAGGCGTTAAATCCTAAATGCAAAGTTTGGCTTATTGCCCACGGTATTGAGGTATGGCGGCCACTATCTCCATTAAAAAATAAACTTTTAAAACGTTGCGACAAGGTGATCTGTGTAAGCAATTTTACCAAGCAGCAAATGATAAACAGGCATCGCACGGAACCGGCCAAGTGCGTGGTTTTAAACAACGCGGTTGATCCGTTTATGAAGTTGCCGACAAAATTTATAAAACCCGATCACCTGTTAAAGCGGTATGGAATAGCCGATGGTACCCCGGTAATATTTACGTTGACCCGTTTGGCGTCAACCGAGCAATATAAGGGCCACGATCAGGTTATAAAAGCGATAAGCCATTTAAAACTTAAATTTCCTGATATTAAATACATCCTTTCGGGACAATACGACCCTGCGGAAAAGATAAGGATACAGAATTTAATAGCTGAGAACAAGGTTGAGCAGCAGGTGATACTTACCGGCTTTATTGATGAAAGCGAGCTTACGGCACATTTTTTACTGGCCGACCTTTTTGTTTTGCCAAGTAAAAAGGAGGGGTTTGGGATTGTGTTTATTGAAGCGCTGGCTTGCGGGTTACCTGTTATTTGCGGGAACGTTGACGGGAGCGTTGATGCCATATCCAATGGTGAGTTAGGCACTGCAATTAACCCGGATAATCTTGCCGAATTGGAAAGTGCTATTACTCATTATTTAGAAACCACGGTAACCCAGGCAAAAAGAAAATTTCTGCAGGGGCAATGCCTGCAGCATTTCAACGAAAAAGATTATATGATCACATTGGAGAAACTCATAAAAAATGAATGATCTGATAGAAGAAAGCTGGGATATTGAAATTACCCCTGATAACAAGCTACTCGACCTTAAACTCAACGAAGTGTGGCAATACCGCGACCTGCTGGTATTGCTGGTACGGCGCGATTTTGTAGCATTTTACAAGCAAACTATATTAGGCCCCATCTGGTTTTTTATACAACCGGTAATTACCATTATATTTTATTCCTTAATATTCGGCAACCTGGCAGGCATATCAACCGATGGCGTGCCCAAGCCATTGTTCTATTTAGCCGGTACTATTTTATGGAACTATTTTTCGGATTGCCTTACCAAAACATCAACAGTATTTAAAGATAATGGCGCACTAATGGGCAAAGTATATTTTCCACGCCTGATTATGCCTTTAAGTATTGTGGCATCAAGCCTGGTGAGGTTTGCGGTACAGGCAATTTTATTTATTTTACTGCTGATATTTTACAGCGCAAAAAGTGGCACTATTTCAATTAACGCCTTCGCCCTGTTGTTCCCGGTGCTCATCCTGTTAATTGCGGCGCAGGGATTGGGCCTGGGGATGATCATTTCATCTGTCACCACCAAATATCGTGATATGGCCTTTGTAGTCGGCTTTGGCGTGCCTTTGCTGATGTACGCAACTACGGTGATCTACCCACTTTCAGTTGCCGAAAGTAAATTTCCAAAGTACAGCTGGATCATTAAATTAAACCCGGTTACCAGTATTATTGAAACATTCAGGTATGGTTTTTTGGGTAAGGGCACCTTTAGCTGGGAGATGTTTCTCTATTGTATTTTCATCACCATACTCATATTGTTTGCGGGCATCGTGATATTTAACCGGGTCGAAAAATCGTTTGTTGATACCGTATAATGAGTAAAGTTATAAAAGTTGAAAATCTTTCAAAAGCGTACCAATTGGGCGATTTTGGTACCGGAACGGTATCGCGCGACCTGGAACGTTTTTGGGCGAGGCTACGCGGTAAAGAAGATCCTTTTTTAAAGATCGGCGAAGTAAATGATCGGAGTGTTAAAGGTAAAAGCGATGTGGTATGGAGCTTAAGAGATTTGAATTTTGATATTGAACAAGGAGACGCGGTAGGTATTATCGGCCGGAACGGCGCGGGTAAAAGTACACTATTAAAAATTTTAAGCAGGGTTACTTCGCCCACCACAGGTACGTTAAAAATTAAAGGCCGCGTTGCGAGCCTGCTCGAGGTAGGGACTGGATTTCACCCCGAACTAACAGGGCGTGAAAACATATATCTGAACGGCGCAATATTGGGAATGCGCAAACACGAAATTAAAAAGCGGTTTGACGAAATAGTTGATTTCTCAGGCGTCGAAAGGTATATCGATACCCCGGTAAAAAGGTATTCATCGGGCATGTACGTAAGGCTGGCTTTCGCTGTAGCGGCACACCTGGAATCGGAGATCCTGATAGTTGATGAAGTGCTTGCCGTTGGCGATGCGGAGTTTCAGAAAAAATGCCTGGGTAAAATGGGCGATGTTAGCAAAGGCGAAGGCAGGACCGTTTTATTTGTGAGCCATAATATGGCAAGTATTCAAAAGCTTTGTAATAATTGCATTATTTTAAATAACGGCAGCATTTTCTCAAAGGGCGAGATCACTAAAAGCATCGACGCTTATATGAAAATTCAAAAACCTGAATTTAGCGCCCAAACTATTTTAGATGATAATTATTCTTTGGTCGAAATTGGCACCGGGCAATCTTATATTCCCAGCCTGGGCAATCTCAATGTTTCGTTAACACTAAAAAGCAATACGGACAGGCGTATTTCGAGCATTATCCCGGTGATATTTAATACTGCTGAAGAAAGAATAGCGATATTAGACCTGCGAAAGCATTTAGGAACTAATATTTTTGTTAAGGCCAATAGTGCCATAAAATTTGAAATAAACGTGCCCTCGTGCCCGCTTATTGAAGGAGAATATACCGTTGGTTTGTATTTAAAAGATGACATGTCGGAGAATGATTTCCAGGATGTGTTGCAATTCATCGTGGAACCACAGCAAAGCGACCATGACGCATTTCATATTGAATATGATGCAATGGTAAGAGGAAAGATCAACATAAAATTTAGCGCTTCAAAAAGTGAAATCCTACTTTAAAAATTTAATCAAAAAACATATCAGGGATCCGCGCCGGAATAAAAAAGGCGTGTTTACTTACTATGGTCAGCAGGTCTTTTTTCCGAAGGATAGTATCATATTTAACAGGGCAATGAGTGATGGCGGGATCTATGAGCGCGAAAATTTAAGATTGATCCAGCAGTTTTTAAAACCGGCAACAACAATATTTGACGTAGGCGCAAATATTGGACTAATGGCAATACCACTACTGTGGGATAATAAAGATATAAACGTGGTGTCCGTTGAGGCATCCCCTAACTCATTGGGTTATTTAAATAAAACGCATGCTGCCAGCCTTTTGAGGGACCGCTGGACGATCATTGACAAAGCTGTTGCCGATGAGCCGGGTGTTGTCGAGTTTCACCTTTCGCAAACCGCAAACGGCGCTTTAGACGGGTTGAAGAATACGGAAAGAACAGCGATCGTAAACACCATAAAAATAGACTGCACAACTATTGATATCATTTGGGCCGGGCTTTCCAACCCCACTGTTTCTTTTATAAAAATTGATATTGAAGGCGCCGACCTGTTGGCATTGAAAGGTGGTGTGGGGTGCATCAATGCATGCCGGCCGGTAATATTAATGGAATGGAATCAAACCAATATCAAGGCGTTTGAATTGATCAACGACGATCTGATGAAGTTTGTTGACAAAATTGGGTATGAAATATATTATTTGCCCGAGATAATCAGAATCACCAGCCAGGTAGAGCTTACATTGTTAAACCGTAAAAAATTCGTCGAAAATTATTTACTGATACCGGCGGAGAAGAGGGATTAATACGCCTTTTCAATCTTTAGCTTAAAATCAAACCATATTAAAAAGCTGATCAATTCTTTTTTAAAGGTATTCGGGGTTAAACTTGTAAAAGCAAACCCGGCAGCCGTGAGTACTCCCAGCTGGGTAAACGACCAGATGTTTAATGGCCTTGCGCGGCTGAAACAGCTAGACATTTCCATAAACACCATAATCGATATCGGAGCTGCTGCCGGCAGCTGGACGTTACTTGCCAAAAAGCTATGGCCGGATTGCGCATATGTGTTACTTGAGCCTTTGGAAGAACGTACCGATGAGCTTAACAAACTGGCAGAACTTAACACCAATATTTTTGTTGTGCCATACGCGGCCGGTAAAACAGTCAGCAAAACAAAATTCCATGTCACAGCCGATCTTGATGGTAGCGGTGTCGCGGCTAATAGCGATAGCGGATCCGACGTACGGGAAGTTCAACAAACAACTGTTGATACTGAAATTAAAAAATATCAACTGCCGGGCCCTTACCTGGTAAAGCTGGATACACATGGATACGAAATCCCCATACTTGAAGGCTGCGAAGAAGTTATCAAAAATGCATCAGCATTTATCATTGAATGTTATGGTTTTCAGATAGCCGAAAACTCATTGCTTTTTTGGGAAATGTGCAGGTACATGGATAATTTAGGTTTTCGGCTATCCGATATAGTTGACATAATGAACCGCCCGAAAGACGGCGTATTTTGGCAGTGCGATGCATTTTTCATCAGGAAAGATAACGCGCTGTTTAACAACCCTGGCTATAACTAAATACCGGCCCAAACGGATCTAATGAGCAGCGGTCTGCCTAAAATTTCAATCATCACACCTTCATACAATGACTGCCATTACCTGGAGCGGACCATACTTTCGGTGCTTTCCCAGGGCTATCCCAACCTGGAATACATTATCATTGATGGTGGAAGCACCGATGGTTCAGTCGATATTATAAAAAAATACGCCGATAAATTGGCCTGGTGGGTTAGTGAACCCGATGGGGGCATGTACTACGCGCTAAAAAAAGGATTTGAAAAAAGTACCGGGGATATTATGGGCTGGATCAACTCGGACGACTTGCTTCATACAAAGTCATTATTTACCGTGGGCCAGGTTTTTGGTGATCACGAGGAGATCCAATGGCTGCAGGGTACCCCGAATGTTGTTGATGAGGATGATAGGGTTGTTGTTGTATTGGCTGCGGATGACGTAGATAAACTTTTCTTTTACAAAAAGGAACATATCGGCAACCATAAATATATCCAGCAGGAATCAACTTATTGGCGCCGGTCGCTTTGGGATCAGGCGGGGGCACATATCTCCACCGACTATAAATACGCAGGTGATTTTGAATTGTGGATCAGATTTTTTCAGCATGCCAAATTGTATAATATCGATGCCTTTACCGGAGCTTTCAGGTTAAGCCGCGCCGGGCAGGCATCGGTGGAAAACTACCCGGCTTATTTAGAAGAAACCTTAAGTGTCCTGAAACGATACCCCTTAACTGAAGAAGAAGAAAAACAAATAAAAGCTATGCGCCTTTTAAACAAATCCGAAGATTTTCTTCACAAAATCAAAGGGTGGTTTTTGAGCAAAAAAGAGCCGGACATCACTTACGTTGAAAATCATAAACTGTATTTTAACGGCGAAACGCAAAAATTTGAATTAAGAAAATAAAGCAATGCAGCCCGCATCGTTATCTGTGATCATTCCCACTTACAATTCAGCTAAAACGCTTCCCGTTTGCCTCGACAGCTTAGTAAACCAAACTTTTGAGGATTTTGAGGTACTGGTAGTTGACGGTTTATCAGGTGATGATACGGTAGCGATAGTGGAGCAATATGCCAGTATACATCAAAACATCCGCTACGTTTCGGAAAAAGACAACGGCGTTTATGATGCCATGAACAAGGGCATTAAACTTGCCAAAAGCGAATGGTTATACTTTATGGGGAGTGATGACAGCCTGTATTCAGATGATGTATTTGAAACCATTTTGTCGGGGCCAAGCTTAAATTATGACGTGATTTATGGCGACGTTTACAGCGAAATGCTGGGCGGGGTTTATGATGGTGAGTTTACGGTTGAAAAGATCTTCAGTAAAAATATCTGTCACCAGGCGATATTTTTTAAGAAGCGCATTTTTAAGTTAACCGGCCTGTTTGATACGCGGTATAAAGCGCATGCGGATTGGGACCACAACTTGAAATGGCTTCGTGACCCACAGATCCACAGCGTATATGTAAATAAAATTGTAGCCAATTTTGCTGCCGGTGGTTTAAGTTCGCATCATAAAGATGATCTGTTTGACCATGTAGTAAATTGGGAACGGGCAAAACATCAAAAAAAAGGGATCAGCAGACTAAACAGGCTGCGGATGATCAAGGCTTCCTTAAGAAATGCACTTGATGACCGTAGTGCCCGGTTTTTTTTTAAAATTATCGCCGGTGCACCTTCATTTGTGCTATAACAAATAATGGATACTAAGAATCAAGAGTCAAGAACCAAGAGTCAAGAAAATAGCTTGATCCGCCAGCAAGAAAATATTATAACCCAATATTTAAGCGCATTATCATAAATGAAGATCTATATACTTTTTTTCTTGATTCTTGGCTCTTGGTTCTTGACTCTTGCTTCGCATGAATAACAGCCTGGCAATAGTTATACCTGCTTATAAAACAAAATACTTTGATGCTGCGCTCGCTTCTATAGCCGCACAAACCAACAAGAATTTCAAAGTATACGTTGGCGATGACGGAAGCAAGGAAGATATTAAATCAATAACCGACAAATACGCCGGTAAAATAAATATCCAACACCACAGGTTTGCAAATAATTTGGGCGGGCATGACCTGGTAAAACAGTGGAACCGCAGCGTTGACCTAGCAAGCGAAGAATGGATCTGGCTTTTTTCCGATGATGATATCCTGGCGCCCGGATGCGTGCAGGGATTTTTTGATGCCCTGGACAAAACAAAAAGCTGGCACAACGTTTACCGCTTTAATATAGAAATGATTGATGCCGACGGCCGGGTAATTTGCGTTAAAGACCCTCACCCGGTAACCGAAACCGGTTATGAATTTTTGCAACGGCGCTTACAGTCGAAATCGCTCAGTGCTGCTGTTGAATATATATTCCGTAAAGATGTATTTGAGCAAAATGGCGGTTTTGTGAATTTTCCCCTGGCGTTTTGTTCTGACGATGCCTCGTGGATTGAATTTGCGGCCGACAAGTCCATCTATACCATATCCGAAGAAAAGGTTTACTGGCGATCGAGCAACATCAATATAAGTTCATCAAAGGGACTGCAGCAGCAAAAGGTCGAAGCTTTATTGAAGTACTGCCGGTGGGTGATAAGTAAATTTAAAGCAACGCCCTTGAACATGCTTGAAGCATGGTTTTTTGAGAATTTAAAATACGTTTACGGTAAACTGGGGATAATTGAAAAGTATGGCCTTGCCAAAAGGCTTGCTTTGATCTTCAAAAAGAACAAATTCACTTACTATAGCAAATTATTGTTTGGAGGATAACTTTAATAACATTAGCCCCGAAAATTTGGTTAGCCGGTATGCGAATAATTACAACCTGGAAAGGGAAACCATCACCATAGAGATGGTATTAAAGCACTGGACGTTAGAAAAAGCCCTGACCAAACAATTGCTGGCTTCGACACCCGAAAACAGAAAAGCGGAGTTTTACAAGGCTTATAATACCTTGTATATCGAGTTGCCATGGCTTGCAAAATCGGGCAGCAATATTAACCATGCGCTTTCCTCACAAATTTATACCGAACGATGGCTTTCGCTTTTAAATGATATAAAAGGGAAACTGATCTACGAAATAGGTTCGGGCAACGGTGGGCTGATCACCTTCCTGGCGGATCGGGGCGCTATATGCACCGGCACAGAATTAGCTGAAGGCAGGCCCGATAAAAAACCTCATACTAATTTGGAATGGCATAATACGGACGGAGTAAACCTGGTGGATTATGAGCCAAAAGAACATTATGACCTGGTCATATCCGACCAGGTTATCGAACATCTTCACCCGGACGATATCAATTCACATTTTAAAAATGTTTACCAGATATTAAAACCTGGCGGGCTGTATGTTTTTTATACCCCGCATTATTATACCGGGCCGGGCGATGTTTCACTTGTGTTCGGCACCCTTGAAGCCGAGGGAATGCACCTGAAAGAGTATAAGTACGCCGAGGTATTCCAACTATTAAAAGCCGCCGGGTTTAGTAAAATAGATCTACCGGTAAACCTGAAATCCAATGTAAAAATGCTGCCTTCATTTCAAGTCAAACTGTTTTTACTGCTTGAAAAAAGCTTGTTGATGCTTAAAGATATTCGCTTGCGTAAACGGATATATCATCGTTTGATAAAGCCTTTCCATATTTCGCACGAGATCGTGATCGTCGCTCAAAAATGAACCGTTCATATTTTGACCGGGATATTATTTATATAAATTGGTAAAGGTTTTAGCCTTGCGCGAAAAATTTGATCACATGAGCACCGTAAGCGGTTACGATGCGCTGTATCATCATTTTCCCGCCGGGCTGGTGATCGATTCAGTATTCGGCAATTTTAAAAAAGTTTATCCCCGCGGGATTGGGCGAGCGCTGGCAACGGCTTCTAAGTTTACGAGTGTATCGGGTTTCTATAATGCTCAATCATTTGCTGCTGAATCAAAGCTGCTCACCAGAACGATAACCAAACAATACGACATTATTCATTATACCTACGGCGAGCCTTATTTTGGCCTCGGTGGTGTTTTTAAAAAAGGGGTTAAAACATCAATTGTAGTAACCAATCACCAGCCTGTTTCGTGGTGGCAGGGGCACGAAAAACTTTTTAAGAAGTATGAAAATGCAAACTCAGTGATCGTGCTTTCGGCCCATGATGCTGCATATTTCAATTCCCGCATTCCCGGCAAGGCAGTTTGCATCCCGCACGGTATCGATATCGATTTTTACAAGCCGCTAAACGCTTCAAAAAGGACAGAAGATAAACCATTTAAAGTAATTTTTGCCGGTCGTTACTTAAGGGATATGGCCACCCTGGCGGCGGTGGTAAAAAAGCTTTCGGCTTTACCCGGAAAATTTATTTTCGACATCGTTTACCTGGAGAAGAAAAATGTATGGCAACCTTTTCTCATCGAAATTATGGATTTGCCAAACGTTTACTGGCATTCGGCTTTATCAGAACATGAATTGTTAAACCTGTACCGCCAGGCCGACTGTTTGCTGCTGCCGCTGGAAGATTGCACCGCAAATAACGCGATTTTAGAAGCCATGGCCTGCGGCCTGCCCATAGTATCAACCGATTTGGAAGCCATAAAAACATATGTGGATGATTCCATGTCTATACTCGGGCGCAAAAATAACCCTGATGATCTTTGCGACGCACTGCTGATGTTAAGTGCCAACGAAGGCAAACGAAATGAAATGGCGCTTAACGCCCGCAACAAAGCGGTAAAATGTTTCGACTGGAATATAATTGCAGATCAAACGGCTACCTTATTTAAAACCATTAGTGCCTAAGAAAAACCTGATCCTTACTGTAATGCACGGATATGATTATCCGTTTGTTGAACCGTTTGTTAAATCGTTGAAAAAAACGGGTTGCACAGCCGACCTGGTTATATTCGTTTCGGATAAGGTTTCGAAAACCACAAAAAGTATATTAACAAAACAAAGCGCTATATTAATTGAGTACAACTCGCAATACCCGTTTATTCAAAGCTACGTTGCCGACTTTGAAAAAATTATCCCTACCGTAACCATTAACAATTACCGCTTTATATTTTACCTGCATTACCTGCTCGAAAATGGTAAGGATTATCAAAACGTAATGCTAACCGACATAAGGGATGTTGTATTTCAGCAGGAGCCATTTTGCAGTTCTTTTAATGATGGTATCTGCTTTTTTTTAGAAGATCCGGTGCAAACATTCAGCTACTCCGAACTTAACTATAAATGGCTCACGGATGCAACCGACGAGGGTACCGCATCAAAATTCATCAACGATACCGTGAGTTGTGCGGGGGTAACCATCGGAAGCGTGAACAGCGTAATTGATTACGTGAAGTACATAAAAAGCAAATTGGAGTTTCGCACCGAATTGCCATGGGGCCTGGACCAGGGGATCCACAACAGCTATGTTTATACTGTAAAACCGGCGGGAATGGTAGTTTACAAAAGTGAACAACCATTTGTATATAACATGGGCGCCTACCAGCCCTACAAATTAAATAGTAAAAACGAAGTCGTAAATACCGAAGATAAGCCTTATCCGATTATACACCAGTACGACCGGTTTGGCGAATTGCTGGAAATGATGAAAGCAAAGTATACGGGTAACCGTTTGATGCAAAAGTTAAAACGCGCTTATTTCTTTTTAATGCCATGAGCTATACAACACTCAGGTCGTTTATTAAAAAACAACTACTCAGGATGCTCAGGCCGTTCAAACTTTACAGGTCCTTTGCACTGGTACCTGCCGGCGAAATTGGGCTTAAACAATTGGGGACTGGTGCAGAAATTCTTTTTTATAAAGAATTTGAGCCCATAAAAAGAACCCTGCCCGAAACGCCGGACACGGGGTATTTAAAAAATTTTGAACCACTGCTTGAAGATACGCCATCGCCCGTATTTGTAATTAAAGCTGAGGGCTGGCGGGTTTGGGGTAACCAGGGGGCGGTGATCACTTCTAATAATTATTTATTCCGGGATGTATCAAAAGAATTTGATAAGCCTGATCACACCATATTTAAGCAGTTCAAATTAATAAAACCGAATCTTATTAAAGGCACAACCGCAGTAATAGCTGCATCAGGCGCTGATATGTATTACCATTGGATGTTTGATGTATTGCCAAGGATAAAACTGATCGATGATTGTAATTCGCCGACGGCTGTTGATCATTATATATTGTATTACCGCGATGTGGCTTTTCAAAACGAGGGCTTGGCCGCTGTAGGGATCGACCTGCAAAAAATAGTAGTGTCCGTCGATCCATGGAATTTTCATATAAAGGCCGAACATCTTATCATTCCATCGTTCCCTTCAAAGCTCAATACGGTTTCGGAGGATGCATGCCGTTTTTTGATCAATACTTTTTTAAACAAGCATGCCGGAAGTAAATTCGGTAAAAAGATCTATTTAAAAAGAAAAGGGAAGCGAGAGATTGTCAATGGTACGGAGATAGAAAATTACCTCGAAAGCCTTGGCTTTGAAGCAGTACTGTGCGAAAACTATACTATTGCCGAGCAGGCCGCTATTTTTAATAATGCCGATATCGTGATCGGCCCGCACGGCGCGGCGTTTACCAATGTTGTTTTTTGCAAGCCCGGAACAAAAGTTATCGAGTTTTTTGCGCCGGTCTGGATCAATCCCTGCTACTGGACAATTTGCAACGAGGTGTTCTTAAAATATTATTACCTGGTTGGCGAAAGCGATATAGTAGGTGCGAACGCCGGCATTGATAGCATTGAGCATAATATTCAATTGGATTTGGATAAGCTACAGCGATTTATTACAAAATATAGCATTTTAACGGCTATACACAAAAAACCTGATTTACAAAACAACTGATATTCAGTAAATTACAAGGCTATTGCTAAAAAGCGCGAAAATGGCATCGTTGTATATCAGGCACTTAGTATTTCGTAAAAACGCAAACTATTGATTATCAGCATGTTTCACAATGTTCCACCTGTTCCGTGTGCAAAAGTGGAACACTTGAAATTGAAAAAGCTAATGAAGGCATTCGAATGTCCACACTATCTGTTATTGAACCATTTTAACTAAAAGGATTGAGCGGGCCAAAGAAAAAGCAGGTTAAAATAAAGTTTCAAAACGGACTGTTATTTGAATTTGCCGTGAAAGAAATATTAAGCTATGTGGCCGACCGCTACGAGTTTATTGATAGTAACGAACCCGACTACGTTATTTTTGGTCCTTATGGAATCGATCTGCCCGAAAAAAGTGACCAGTATACCCGCATAGGCTATTACTGTGAAAACTTTAAGCCAGATATGTCGCTATGTGAATGGGCTTTTGGCGTGCCCCGCGAAGAAGACGTTAACCATCCCCGGTATAAAAAGATCCAATGGCATAATCTTGATCCCGCGTCGCTGATTAAACCTGATGAAATTAATATCGATGAAATAATAAACTCAAAAACTAAATTCTGCAATTTTTTATACAGCCATAAGGTGCCCTACCGCGAGGAGTTTTTTAAGGCCTTATCAAAATATAAAAAGGTAGATGCGCCAGGTAAATCCATGAACAATATGCCATCTATTGACAGCCTGTACAGTGGCGATGTATGGGAACGTAAAAAGCAGTTTTTGCAACCCTATAAATTTACCGTTGCGTTTGAAAACTATTCATATCCTGGCTATCAAACCGAAAAATTGTACGATGCCATGCAGGAGTGGAGTCTGCCGGTTTATTGCGGCGATCCTTATATCAACGAGGTCTTCAACCCCAAAAGTTTTATTAACGCTTTTGATATACTCGACCCCAGTTATGGTAGTTTGGTTAAATCCCTTGAGAAATATTCGCAAATGGATTTTATTGATCTGCGGCCTCAATACTATAAAAATATTGGTCAGCGCATCACCCGGAAGGTAAAGACAATCGGGCGGCATTTTAAAATGAAACTGGAGTACAAGGGGCTTGATTATAAAAAACTGGTCGACCGGATAGTGGAGATAGATGAAAGTGAAAGCCTTTACCGGGAAATGCTATTGGAACCGTGGTTTAACAATAACCAGGTGCCTGCCCATACATCTGCAGTTGACCGCTGGGTAGAAATTTTTGGCTAATGAGCGAAGAAAAAGCGTTGGTATCCGTCATCATTCCATTATTTAATGCCGAAGCGCATATTGTGCAATGCCTAAACTCGGTGCTCACGCAAACCTGGCCAAACATCGAAGTTATTATTGTAGACGATGGTTCAACTGACGAAAGCGCGGCCTTATCCAAAACTTTTGAAAGTGATAAAGTTAAATTGTACCGGCAAACCAATAAAGGTGCAAGCGCCGCCAGGAACTACGGATTAAAACAAGCTACGGGGAAGTACATCCAGTTTTTGGATGCGGATGACTTGTTGAGCACAAATAAAATTGAGGCGCAGGTTGAAACGTTAAATCAACATGCGGATTGTATCGCGATATGTGACACGGTTTATTTTGATGACGGTACCGATCCTTACCAAAATAAACCGGTAAAGGAGTGGTATAGTAACGGCTGTAACGAACCCGTTGATTTTTTGATCAAGCTTTACGGCGGCGATCTGATAGGTGAAAATTATGGTGGGATGATCCAGCCAAATGCCTGGTTAACGCCACGCACAGTAATTGATAAAGCTGGCTTATGGAATGAAACGATTAGTGTTGACGACGACGGCGAGTTTTTTTGCCGCGTAATAGCAGAAAGTAAGGGTGTTTTTTATGCAGGTGATGGCATAAATTATTACCGCAAATTTAAAACGAAACAAAACCTGAGCGCCAAAAAAACTGCTGAAGCCTGCCAGAGCATATTGACCGTTACCGATTTAAAAACAAAACATCTTTTAGGAAAGTCTGATAGCGATAAAGCAAAATTAGCTTTAAGTCGCTTGTATTGGGAAAATGCTTTTGACTTTTATCCTGAGTTTAAAAAACTGGCCAGGGAAGCCGAAATGAAAGCCAAAAAGCTCGCGCCCGGTCTTCGGATCCGGGCATATAGCAATGGGATAAAATTATTCCTGTCAAAAATTTTTGGTTGGAAAAGTATTGCTTACCTCCAATATTTAAAAGGTAATCTTTCAAAATGAGATCAGAGGAAAATATAATAAACGTTACCGGAGCCAATTGGAAACATAGTTTTTTAAATAAGCTGGGGCACTGTAGGGAGTTTCCCATGAGACTGCGACTGTTCCATTCGCTCCGGAAGTTCTGGGGCTTAAACCTGTTGAAATTTACCACCCCTTCGGGTCTTAAATTAGTGCTTGATATTAACGATTGGGTGCAATCGCAAATTTACTTTTTCAATAATTACGAAGGTAAAAGCATTCAACTGTTTAAAGATCTTGCTGCCAGTGCCAGCGTTATATTTGATATTGGATCGCACATCGGCCAATTTGCGCTGGAGTGCGCACAACTTGATACCGAACGGTCAAAAAAGATTTTCGCGATAGAGGTGAACCCCAAAACATTTACTTACCTGCTGAATAATATCCAGATCAACAAGTTTGCAAACGTAAGGCCGGTTTTAGGCGCCGTTTCTGCGAGCCCGGGTATTTTAAATATAAACATACCTGCCTACTGGAACATGGGCAATACGCAGATAAGTGAGAATGACGAAAATTCGGCGTTTAATAATTACCTGGCGGCATCATTTAGTATCATTAGTCTATTAAAAAAATATGATCTGAAGTCGATCGACTTGGTTAAAATAGATGTGGAGGGCCATGAATTTGACGTGTTAAATAGCTTGTTTGAACAAAACATCCACCCGTTAAATATTATTTTTGAATATATCCCCGATGTTTTTGAACAAACACCCGCGTTGATGAATTTGCTAAAAAACAATGGGTATGCCATTAAAGACATTAACGGGAACAACTTCGCGGGGCAAAAAGAGATACCCGAACAAAACCTATGGGCGCAGAAAGCATAACTCATTTACAAACAAGTTTGGTGATTTTTACCTGCGAACGAAGAGAAAACGTGCGTCAAAACATTTAAAATGACATCATATTTTGAGCGCCTATTGATCAAAATTTTAAAATATTTCAAAACAGATCTATTAGAACATGCACATGTACAAATAGGAGTTGGCCACAATACTTATTTATCCGGCGAAGAAAACGTAGTTGAAAATATACTTTCAAAGGTATTAAAAAAAGAACCGAAAGTAATTTTTGACGTGGGGGCTAATATTGGAGAATACGCAAAGATGCTTGCGAATCGATTTAAATCCGCCCAAATATACTGCTTTGAACCCGTACCGGCCAATTACGAAAGATTGGTACAAAACACAGGAAACTTAAAAACAATAAACGTTTTAACAGCTTTAGGCAGCCAAAAAGGGAATATAAAGTTATATATAGGTGATAACAATAAAGATGGCTCTATGGCAACCCTATATCGGGAAACTCTTGACAAGGTTTTTCTATTTGCCGGTGACGTGAACCAGGTAGTTGAAAGCACCGTAACTACGCTGGATGATTTTTGCGTTGATAAAATCAATAAAATCGACTTTCTCAAAATTGATGTGGAAGGTCATGAGTTGGAAGTATTAAAGGGAGCATTCAACCTTATAAATGAGAATAAAATAGATGTCGTTCAGTTTGAGTTTAATGAATTTAATATTTTTTCAAAATCGTTTATGTACGATTTTTACCAGGTATTAAATGCTTACGACTTTTACCGGATAATGCCTCAAAACAAATTATACCCAATGGGCGATTATACCTCTTCGCTCGAAATATTCAGGTATCAAAATATTTTAGCAGTACACCGCTCCCTCAATTATGTCAATTAATAATGCTGTAACCCTTGTTGTTTTTACCTGCGAGGGACGGGAGCACCTGCTTCAAAAAACGTCCGAGTCCTTTAAAAAAGCTTGTGACTATTCGTTCGCGAAAACCATATTGGCAATTGACGGGCAAATTTCACAGGCTGTGATTGGTATTATCAACCCGGATATTATTGTGCAATCGTTCCACCGCAAAGGTTA
>Ga0206921_10114_pt1 | contig 24160 bp, 22 predicted proteins | sample Alteio_BWOrgHeat_66_FD_152930 | JGI IMG/M metagenome (GOLD analysis project Ga0206921, IMG submission 152930) | Enriched cells from forest soil in Barre Woods Harvard Forest LTER site, Petersham, Massachusetts, United States -... | ecosystem: Environmental > Terrestrial > Soil > Temperate forest >...
CATCATAACGTTTTAAACGCGCGGCAGAATAACCGCTAATGGATTTATGAAAAAAAGGATTAAAGGTATCCATTTTTATATTCTGAAACTGGCTGTAATCAAACACCCTGAAATCCGGATCGTGGTCCTGAGCGATCTGCGTATCAACATCACGCGGCCTTACCTGCTGGTCGGCATCCGCTTTTTCCTGGAAATTGGCATCTTTTAGGTAACGCCTGTCTATCTGCCACATATCGATCAGCACAAGCGCGAATAAACCTACAGATAGGATAGTTAAATTAACTTTCTGTTTTATAAATGCCCAAACAAGGCCAAATGTTATTATAATAAATATCAGGGTACGGATAGCATCGGCACGCTCAAGGGCAATCCTGTCGTTAACAATGGCATTTGCTATGGAGTTGGCTGTGCCAGTGTCGCCCTTAAGAGCCTGTGCCAGGTAACCTATCCCGGTTTGGAAACCATCAGGTTTAAAACTCAGGAAGATTGTCGGAGCGGCTATCAATACTAATGTTATACCGCCAATGATGTACAGCGTAAGGAAAAGCTTTTTCAGGTAGACTGTTTTATCTTTAGTCTCGATAATTTCGCGCACAGCTAAAAATGCCAGTATTGGGAAGCATAAGCTGGCCACGGCCAAGATAGATTCCACCGTACGGAACTTATTATACAGCGGGAAATAGTTAAAGAAAATATCGGACACATAAGGCCAGTTGCTGCCGAATGACAATAGCATGGTTAAAACTACGGTGCCTAGCAGCCACCATTTTATGCGGCTTTTTACAATTATCAACCCAAATAAAAACAGGAAACAGATAACCGCGCCAAAATAAAACGGCCCGGACGTAAGTGGTTTATTACCCCAGTACATACCCAAACCCGGGAAGCCGCCGGTAATTTGCTGGGCAGTGCTCACAGCCTGGTCTTCAGGCATGCCATTGGCAATAAATACCTTTGCTGTAGCCGAATTTTGGTCGATATTTTCAACAGAACCTGTAGATCCGCCGTAAGCATTTGGCACCAAAAAGGTAAAACACTCGGCCACACCCTGGCTATACTCATAAGCATAGTGTTTACTTAATCCATTGCTGGGTTCAGCCGTACGCTGTGTTAAATTTGATTGGCCCCTGTAACTGTATTTGCTGTACTCCTGCGTGCTCCATAATAAGGAAGCATTTACCATAAGCGCCAGTAGCATAGCGCCGGCAAGCCAGGCCATCGCTTTTAAAAATGGGGCTGTTTTTTTTTCTTTTATAGCGTGATAAAGCTCAATACAAATCAAGACAACCAAAGCCATCAGCAGATAATAGGTCATTTGGATGTGGTTCGCTTTAAACTCCATCGCCATAAAAAGAGCTGTTAAAGCCCCGCCTAAAATATACCTGCCCCTCAGCGTTAAAATAACGCTGGCAATAATAGGTGCAAAAAAAGCTATGGCGTAAGCCTGGTTGGAGTGCCCTGCTACAAACAGGATAATATTATACGATGAAAATGTAAAAGCAAAAGCGCCCGCGGCGGCCAGCCACGGGTTAAGTTTTAACACGCAGAACAGGAAATATGTGCCAAAGAGCAGTATCAGTACCGTATCAATAGGATTGGGGAAAATAGCTTTTAACGTGTTTACCACATGTGTGGTGATGTTGTTGGAGTATGGTGCCCAGATCTGGTAAACAGGCATACCACCAAATATTTGGTTGGTCCACAGTATGGTGGTGTCCTTCGCTTTGTATTCGTTGATCTCTTTTTGGGTGGATTGGGCGCCGAGTACGTCGGTTTGCCCTAAAGTTTTACCCTGGAAAGCGGGTGTGAAATAAAAGAAGCAGATCACTAAAAAGATACCTGCAACGGCGAAATGTACGCCATAACGTTTGAGCCAGTTATTCATGTATAGGCTTTAAAATGAGCATAATGTTCCAAAAATAGAAAATAGAACGGGAAAAGGAATTATAAGTTGTAAACGATTAGGGAAAATCGCCTTGGAAAACCTCTATACGATCAATCAGCAATTCTGTGGCCTTGACCTGAACAGCACAAACATCAACACCATTATAACTATGCTGATAACATACGCAATGATGCGTACGCGGGTATATTCCTCACGGTCCTTACGGATATTGAAAACGTTGTACACCGCCAACAAGCCCAGAATTGCCCAAAATACCCAACTGATCTTATCGCACATGGCAAATATGGAGGCACTTAAGCAGAATACAGTGAAATTGGCAACAATAAGTAATAACGACTGCGGCGTACCGTAGTGCCTGCGTTTATATAGGTCGTCAGGAAGCATGGCTTATTTTATCTCCTCATAATCCACAAAATCACCCTCTGAATCGGGGATCTTACCTTTTGGCTGCTGTGGTATATGGTCTATTTTTACACTGCCTGGTTTGGCGTTACTGGTATAGTTTTGTTGATAGTTTTGTTGCTGCTGTTGTGCTTTGTTCACTATTTTTTGAAAAAGCATAGGCAATACTATGCGTGCAACCATTCTGATTACCCACAGTATAAGGACTATTATGAATAAGAATTCTAAAAATTCCATTGTATTAAAATTAAGCTTACAAATATAAGATTATAACGGCAAAAATGTTTTGTTATGATCTTAGTTGTTTTTTTGACAATGAATTGATACTGTTTGTTACAGCATCTGATTTGAAAATTTGGCGATTTGAGGATTTGAAGATGCTAAAATAAATTTGAAGATGTGCCAATTTGAAGATTTGAAAATTGAGAGAGGGGCATTTTCAAATCTTCAAATCAAAACTTCTCTTCCATCATCTTTTCCAGTGCGAACATTTCATCGCGCAGCTTGGCAGCAAGCAGGAAATCCATGTTCTTGGCGGCCGCAAGCATGTCTTTTTTTAGTGTTCTCTATTGATTTTTTCAGATCAGCCTTGGTCATGTATTGTACAATTGGGTCGGCGGCCAGGGTTACCATTTCATTTTCAACATAGGCCTGCTGTACGCCACCTTTAAAGTCCATAACCGAAGTTTGCTCCAATATTTCCTCACGGGATTTGCCTACCGTGGTTGGCGTGATGCCATGCTCGGTATTATAAGCTATCTGGATTTCCCGGCGGCGGTTAGTCTCGTCCATCGTGATCTGCATGGAGTCCGTGATCTTATCAGCATACATAATTACCCGGCCGCGGTCGTTACGTGCGGCACGGCCAATAGTTTGTATCAATGAGCGCTCCGAACGTAAAAAGCCTTCCTTGTCAGCATCCAATATGGCAACTAACGATACTTCGGGCAGATCAAGGCCCTCACGCAAAAGGTTAATGCCTATCAGTACATCAAATTCGCCGAGGCGCAAGCCTCTTAAAATCTCCACCCTATCGAGTGTTTTTACTTCGGAGTGGATATAACGGCATTTGATACCCAGCCTGTCCATATATTTTGCCAATTCTTCCGACATCCGCTTGGTGAGCGTAGTTACCAGTACGCGGTCGCCCATTTTTACGGTTTTGTCAACCTCATCCAGCAGATCATCCACCTGGTTTATTACCGGGCGTATTTCAATAACCGGGTCAAGTAATCCTGTAGGGCGTATTACCTGTTGCACTACAACGCCTTCTGATTTCTGTAATTCAAAATCACCAGGAGTAGCGCTCACATATATGGTTTGCGGCGCCAGGTTCTCGAACTCCTGGAAATTCAAAGGGCGGTTATCTAAAGCTGCCGGCAAACGGAAGCCATAATCAACCAACGAGATCTTGCGCGACCTGTCGCCGCCATACATCGCCCTGATCTGTGGTACAGTAACGTGGCTCTCATCAATCACCATCAAATAATCTTCAGGGAAATAATCCAGCAAACAGAATGGCCTTGCGCCGGGTGCCCTGCCGTCAAAAAATCTGGAATAATTCTCAATACCCGAGCAATAACCCAGCTCGCGGATCATCTCCAGATCGTAGTTAACCCTCTCTTCCAGTCGCTTAGCTTCCAAAAAGCGGCCATCATCAATAAATTGTTTTTTGCGGGTTTCCAGTTCTTCCTGTATGGCCCATATCGATTGGGTGAAACGCTCGCGCGGAGCGACATATAAATTGGCAGGATAAACCACCATATGCGTCATTTTCTCCAATGTTTTACCGGTGGTGATATCAAAAGTGCTGAGCTCCTCAATATCATCGCCAAAAAAGGAGATACGGTAAGCGTGATCCATATACGCCGGAAAAATATCAACCACATCGCCTTTAACCCTGAATGTACCGCGCTTAAAATCGGCAGTGGTGCGGGCGTAAAGGATCTCTACCAAACGGTGTAAAAAAGCATTACGACTGATCCTCGTACCCACCGCGAACTTAAATACCGAGTTGGCAAAATCCTCGGGGTTCCCCATACCATATATGCAGGAAATGGATGAAACCACAATCACATCGCGCCTGCCCGACATTAATGCCGAGGTAGTGCGCAATCGCAGCTTCTCAATCTCGTCATTTATCTGCAGGTCCTTTTCAATATAAGTATTGGATGATGCGATAAATGCCTCGGGCTGGTAATAATCGTAATAGGAAACAAAATAGTTCACCGCGTTCTCCGGGAAAAACTGCTTGAACTCGCCGTACAATTGGGCAGCCAAAGTTTTGTTATGACTTAATATCAGCGTAGGCCGTTGCGTTTGCTGAATAACGTTGGCAATAGTAAATGTTTTACCCGAGCCGGTTACACCAAGCAGGGTTTGGTAAATATCGTTATTGTTAACACCTTCAACCAGTTGGCGTATGGCCTCGGGCTGGTCGCCGGTGGGTTTGTATTGTGAGGTTAAACTAAAATCCATTGGTATTACAAAAATACGTAATTAGTTAATAACGAATTTGGTTTTCAAATGTTCCATTCGTTTTAATGCAAAGTAATTACCGGGATGTGACAACGTTATGTCAGTAGGATGATAGGATGGATGAAAAAATAATTTTTCTTTGAATTCTTAGCCCTCTTTATGACTTGTCATAGAGAGGGCCGACGAGTGAAACGTAGTCGGGGTGAGTTGGCGGAGCGCGAAAAGGATTGTCCCGCATTGTCGCTCGCATATCTTAACTCACCCGGTCGTTGCTTCGCTCGACCACCCTCTCTGCGACAAGTCGCAAAGAGGGTAAAACAATTCTATGTCAGTAGCATGAATTTTTAATTGTGATGGGTTACTTTTGAAAAAGTACGGTATATAATACTATGCTAAAAAGATCCCTGAATTATTTTAAGAAATACCCTATCTCTTTATCGGTATTCTTGATATACTGCATTTTATGGGGCTCTCTTTTTACGCCATTTCCAATTGCAACAGGAGAATGGCCAGTAGCCCCGGTTATTGCAATGCCGTATGGGGCAATAATGTTGTTAAATTGTCTGTTTAGAAAAGGGAATAGAGTATTTTATTTAGTTTTGACCATTATTATTCTTTTTCCAATTTTTCTTATTTCATTATCGGGTTGTTTTTAAAGGACAATCCGAAATCGAACATCCGAAATCCGAAATGAAAAAATACCGCCACATTTTCTTCGACCTCGACCATACCATCTGGGATTTTGATAAAAATGCTGAAGAAGCCTTAAAAGAGCTTTATGAGATCTACAAGCTAAAAGAAGTTGGCCTCAGCTCCGCCGATCTTTTCATCGAAACGTATACCCGCAATAACCATAGCCTGTGGGCGCAATACCATGTGGGCAAGATCACCAAAGATTACCTGCGCGAGGCGCGGTTTAAAACTACCTTCCTGGAACTGGGCATGCACCCGGATGCGATACCTGTTGGTTTTGAGGATGCTTATGTGGCTTTATGCCCAACCAAAACAAATCTTTTCGCGGGAGCGCATGAGGTGCTTACTTATTTAAAATCGAGGTATGTACTCCACTTAATTTCAAATGGGTTTAAGGAATCTACCGAAATAAAAATAGCGGGAACCAATATTGGCGGTTATTTCGATCAGATCATTATCTCGGAAGTAATAGGCATTAATAAACCTGATAAAGCCATTTTTGAACATGCGTTGAGTTCAGCCGGAGCCATAAAGGAAGAAAGCATAATGATAGGCGATAGCCTGGAGGCCGATGTGCGCGGGGCCTTGAATTTTGGTATGGATGCCATTTATTTTAACCCGATGGGACTGTCAAAACCTGATGATGTGCCAGAGCAGATTGGTAAACTGGGGGAGTTGGTTTGGATATTATAATGATATAAATATTCATTAAATTTGTAATATGAAACAGCGTACGTATCGCATATTGCTTACTCCTGAGGATGAGGGTGGATTTAGTGTTAGTGTACCCGCATTACCCGGATGCTTTACACAAGGGGAAACAGTAGAAGAAGCTATTGAAATGGCAAAGGAAGCTATTAGCTTATATGTTGAAAGTTTAGAAGAAGAGGGTGAGCCTGTGCCGGATGATAGCCGCAGTCTCGAATATTCCCTAACTTTTGCTTCTTAGTTGAATGAAATCGTATACGCCCAAAGAGATAGTCGCCATTCTGGTTGCACATAGGTTTGAACTTATCAGAACAAAAGGAAGTCATCAAATCTATCTGAATAAAATAAGCGGTAAACGCACAATAGTTCCTATGCATGCAAAAGATCTAAAAAAGGAACATTGCATGGTATTCTTAAGCAGGCTGGTATTGAATTGAAAGACTAATAAAATTCATTTTATTCCCCTACCTTTATCGCTGTGAGCATTATAAAAGAGCAAAAAGCCATCAGCGCCGTATTGGATGATTACCGTAAACAAGTGGATCTTATCCCCGATGAGGCATTTGATGTAACGCCTCCCGCAGGCGGCTGGTCGTGCGCCGAAGTATACTCACACATTATGCAGGCCAGCATGGCATCAACCATAGCTATGGAGCGCTGCACGCACGGAACTGCCAAGCCTACCAATAAAAAAATGAACTTTTTGGGATGGTATGTAATGCTTACCAGTCGTTTCCCGCCTGTTAAGATAAAAGTACCGCCAAAGGTTGAGGCTAAATGGCCCGCCACAAAAATAAGTAAGGAAGAAGCCCGCAACCTGATCATCAAATTACGCAAGCGCGTTGATGAAATGGCAATACTTATCAACACTACCCCCTCAGTACGCCGCTCGCAGCACCCGCGTTTAGGTATGCTGAATGCCGAACAATGGCTAAAATTTATACGGATACACTTACAACACCATTTAAGGCAGCTTGGCAGGATAAAAAAACAACTGAAAATCGCCTGATTTCTGATTGTATATACCAGTCTAACAAATGTTTATAACTTTCGTTAAACTATTATCTTTTAATACAGTCTTAACATGTAGATAATCTGTTATATTGATATTTGCCTTTAAATTTTTTTGGTAATGAATTTTGAGTATTCTTATCTGGTTGTTGTAGTGTTGCTGTCGTTACTGGCGGTGTTCTATATCAGCCCTTATGAACTAAGTGTTAATGAAGAAGACGACAACGAATAAGTGTCGGAATCGTAAGCCTCTCTCAAATTACCGGTTTAATTACCGGTACGGACAAATAACCCCCAAACTTTCATGGCAAAACGCGAAGTAGATATAGTAGTTATATCCGATGTGCATTTAGGTACCTACGGATGTCATTCAAAGGAATTGCTTAAATACCTGAAAAGTATTAAGCCTAAAACTTTGATACTGAACGGCGATATCATTGATATATGGCAGTTCAGCAAATCGTACTGGCCCGAGGCGCATATGAAAGTAGTGCGCCGCATCCTGAAGTTTGTTACCGAAGGCATCCCGGTATATTACCTCACCGGTAACCATGATGAAATGCTGCGCAAGTTTGCCGATTTTAATATGGGCTCGTTCCAGCTATCCAACAAAATAGTGTTAAATATTGATGGCAAAAAAGCCTGGATCTTTCATGGTGATGTGTTTGATGTTACCATGCAGCACTCCAAATGGCTGGCCAAACTGGGCGCAGTAGGGTACGATACCCTTATATTGCTGAACAGCCTTACTAACTGGTTCCTGACCGCAATGGGCCGCCAAAAGATGAGCTTCTCCCAAAAAGTAAAGGCCCGGTTTAAGGATGCCGTAAAATTCATCAACCAGTTTGAGCAAACCGCCGCCGACCTGGCCGTTGATAAAAATTACCAGTATGTGATTTGCGGGCATATTCACCATGCCGAGATCAGGAAGATTGAATCGACAGAAAAAAATGGCAGCGTAGTTTACTTAAACTCGGGCGACTGGGTGGAGAGCCTCACCGCACTGGAATACCACAACAAACAGTGGAAGATATTTCAATACAAAGCCGAAGATTTTATAAAAGATGAAAACGAGGATGATAATACCGATGCCGAGGACCTGAATGCTAAAATGGATGTGAAAAATCTGTTAGAAATATTCAGGCAGGATAAGGGGTGATATAGCTGGATAACAGATTAATTACTTATTCATATATTTAAGCCACCTAATGAGTGGCTTTTTTATTGGGCAAAACTATACGCATGAAACGATGGCAGAAAATAATACTTGCGATACTGATATTTTACATATGTCTTTTTTTAGTCTTTTATTTTCTTGCACTAAATGGAAACAGTGGCTTTGAACAGCAATATAAGTTTAATGTTAGTAAAGATTATTTAATACAAGCGGTGGAAGATTTTAAAACGAAAAATAAAGAATTTATTCCAGTTTCTAAATATGGTGCAATCGACTACCTTGACACAATGACCACGCAATTTACTGCGTATATTTATTACCCTAATGAAGATGAAATAGTTTGCTTTTATATAGATAGCAAGCCAAATGAGCATGATGAATCATACTTAAATTTACTGTCAGTAAATCAGGGTTTACATCAACCGCAATATAAAGCGGTCAATAAAGATTTTGGGCGAAGTGAGAATTTGGAAATTAAAAAGAAATTTCAAGAAAGATTCTTAAATAAACTAAAGCTTGACTATAAAGATGAAGGAAATGGGAACTTTGTTTTTTGGAAGTAAATCCAAACTAAGCCATTACCTTAATCTTTCACCACAAGCCATTTTTCTTTGCTAACTTCCCCCCCGCATTTATCGCGCATGAAAATACTTTACGCCATACAGGGAACGGGAAACGGCCACATCAGCCGTGCGCGCGAAATTGTGCCCCTGCTGCAGCAATATGGCGAGCTCGACCTATTGGTGAGCGGCACCCAGGCCGAAGTTAGTCTGGCGCAGCCGCTTAAATACCGCTTTCATGGTTTCAGCTTTGTGTTTGGTACCAAGGGTGGGGTTGATAACTGGGCCACCTTTAAGATTATGAACCTACCCCAGCTCTGGCGCGATATGCATAGCCTGCCGCTTAGTCAGTACGATTTGGTGATCAACGATTTCGAACCCGTTAGCGCCTGGGCATGCCGGTTGCAAAAGATCCCGTCGGTATCATTAAGTCACCAGTGTTCATTTGTATCGCCTAATACCCCGCGGCCTGCCAAATGGAACTATGCCGAATGGCTGTTTAAATATTATTCGCCAACCACACATTATATCGGCTTCCACTTTGAGCGCTATGCCGATTTTATCCATACCCCGGTTATCCGCAGCGAGATCCGCAATATGGAAACATCAAACAAAGGCCATTATACCGTTTACCTGCCCGCTTACGATGATAAAATATTGTTTAAGCACCTGAGCCGGGCAAAGGACGTGGAGTGGAATATCTTCTCCAAACGGCAAAAAACACCGCACCGCGAAGGTAATGTGCACATTTTCCCGGTAAATAACCAGGAGTTTAACAATAGCCTGGCCAGCTGCGAAGGGCTGCTTACGGGCGGTGGTTTCGAAGGCCCGGCCGAAGCGCTGTTCCTGCAAAAAAAGGTATTAATGATACCCATGACCGGCCAGTACGAGCAACGCTGCAACGCGCTATCGGCGTCAAAACTGGGTGTACCGGTTATAAATGAAATAGATGAACACTTTGATGCCCAAATTGACGACTGGCTGAAAAACGGCAAAATAATACCCGTGAATTTCCCTGATGAAACCGCCCGTATAGTTGATGATATGGTTAAAAAGTACGCGAGGCAGTAAGGTAATTGAGTTAAAAAATTAATTTTCGTAGCCCTCTTTGCGGTTTACCGCAGAGAGGGCCGACAAGCGTAGTGTAGTCGCGGGGTGAGTCAACGGAGCGCGAAAAGGGTCACCTCTGTTTATAGCCGCTTACATATTTTGACTCACCCGGTCGTTGCTTCGCTCGACCACCCTCTCTACGCTGTGCGTAAAGAGGGTAAAAAAGGGAAAGCATAAATTTCTACACCCTCTTTACGCATAGCGTAGAGAGGGTCGATAAGTGAAACGTAGTCGGGGTGAGTTGGCGAAGCGCGCAAAAGAATCACCCCGCGTTGCCACATGTACAAGCTATTGCACAAGCAATTTCATCATAAGCCTTTTTTCTGCTAATATTGCGCCCGGAACATACATAATGATAGTTAGAGCATTCAGGACACTTAACCCGCTTAGTATTATATGGCTGATAATTTTATTATTCGTGCTGCGGGTGGGTTATGCCTATCATGCGCCGGCAAATATCAGCGTAGCTTTCCTGGAGCCATTTGCCCGCCTGCTGATACCTGTATCTTATGAGCATGTGTTTTCTACCGGTGCCAATATATTTTTGGCCGGCGTTTTAGTGCTTATACAGGCATTGCTGCTTAATTATTTAGTAAACCATTATAACTTATTAGGCAAGCCAACTTTTTTGCCTGCCTTAATGTATATCACCATTTCGGGGCTGTTTACCCCATTTTTGTTGCTGAGCGCTCCGCTTATATGTAATTTCCTGGTGATATGGATGCTGTTTAAGCTGTTTAACCTGTATAAAGGCGAAGATGCCAAGTCAACAGCGTATGATCTGGGGATGATCGTAGCTATTGGCTCACTCATCTATTTCCCGTTCATCTATCTTTTCCTGGTGATATGGATAGCGCTTATCATTTTTAAGCCTTTCAACTGGCGCGAGTGGATCGCTGGCGTATTAGGTTATGCCACCATATTTTTCTTTTTAGCAGTATTTTACTACCTGAATAACCGTATAGGCGAATTCTCGAATATCTGGCTGCCTTTAGGCTCCAAGTTTCCAAATAAGATTAATATCGACTATTATAACTACCTGGTGCTTATTCCGGTTATCATTATCCTGTTCCTTTGCTTTGTAAAACTGCGCGAAAACTTTTTCAGGAGCTATGTGCAGGTGCGCAAATCATTCCAGCTGTTATTTTTCATTTTTCTGATAGCCGGGCTCTCATTTTACGTAAAGGCGGAGTTTAATTTAAACCACTTTTTACTGTGCGCCATACCTGCCGCCATCTTTTTTGCCTACTATTTTTTATACGCCACAAACAAATGGGTGTTCGAAACTTTGTTTTTTTTGCTGCTTGTAAGCATAATATACTTTCAGTTTAACACTTTTTAACTATTATATTCGTTCAAATTTCAGCCGTTATATTAGTTTTGTACCGTAAAACCATCATGAGTACCTGTGCATCTGTACAAATTGGCCTGTGATGACTGCATTACCATTAAAAAAGCGATTCAAATGAAATTTGGCGTAGTAATATTTCCGGGGTCTAATTGCGACGAGGATATCATCTATACATTAGAAAGATTAACAGGTGAGCCTGTAGTTAAATTATGGCATAAAGACCATGACCTGCAAGGTGTTGACTTTATTGTGCTGCCGGGCGGTTTCTCTTTCGGCGATTATCTGCGTTCAGGTGCTATTGCCCGTTTCTCGCCAATCATGACTGAGGTTATCAAATTTGCCGAAAACGGTGGCTATTTGTTAGGCATATGCAATGGTTTCCAGGTATTGACAGAAGCCGGCCTTTTACCGGGTGCGCTGCTGCATAACGAGAACCGGAAATTCATCTGCCGCAACATCTACTTAAAAGCAGAAACCCAAAACTCGATGCTTACTTCACAGATCGATCCGCAGAGAGCATTAAAAATTCCTGTTGCCCATGGCGAGGGAAATTATTTTGCTGACGCTGATGTTTTGCAGGAGCTGAAAGATAATGACCAGATCTTGTTCAGATATTGTGATGAATCGGGCCTTGTTACCGATGACGCAAACCCTAACGGATCATTAGAGAACATTGCCGGTGTATGTAACAAAAACCGTAACGTGTTTGGTTTAATGCCACACCCCGAGCGTGCTGCTGATGCATTATTAGCGAACGAGGATGGTTTAGCTATTTTTGAATCCATATTATCACTGGTTAAAGCCTAATGGCCAACCTGGTTATTGATATAGGTAATACATACACAAAAATTGCACTGTTCAGGCATAATAAAATAGCTTTTGCACAGCAATTTGAAGAACCGGATATCAATACACTAAATACAGTGCTGCATGATAACGAGGTTGATAAAGCCATCATATCATCAGTAAAAAACAAAAAAGAAGAGTGGGAAACAGTATTAAAAGAGAAGATCCCCGTAATATATTTTAATGCTGAGATGACAACCGGGATCACTAATCATTATCTTACGCCGAAAACCCTGGGCCGCGACCGGTTGGCTGCCGTTATTGGCGCAAACCACTTATATCCAGGCAAAAACTCACTTGTAATTGACGGCGGAACCTGTATAACCTATGATTTTGTTGATGCCGCTGCAAATTATTATGGCGGCAGTATATCGCCGGGCTTAAATATGCGTTATAAGGCATTAAATAATTATACCGCAGGCTTGCCATTGATACAGGAAGATAAAACATTTAATACAACATACGGAAACGATACCCCGGGGGCCATGCTATCGGGCGTGCAAAACGGCATAAAATATGAGCTAACAGGCTTTATTGAAAGCTACAGGCACAATAATAAAGAGCTTAACATTATACTAACCGGTGGCGACAGTATTTTTTTTGATACTCTATTGAAAAATAGCATCTTTGCCCCCTATATTAAAACTGAACCTTACCTGGTTCTTGAAGGATTAAACGCAGCGATACAAAAGCATGATGATTAAATATACCAGATTTTTTATAACATTTTTACTTGCACTTATTGTTTTCCAGGCAAGGTCACAATCAACTGCTACCACAAGCTCTCCATATTCAAGATATGGCTTAGGTGATATTACACCACAGGTGCTGCCCCAGAATATTGGTATGGGCGATCTTTCGGTGGCTACCAATAGCTTAAACGGCTATTCGGATATAAACCCGCTTAACCCTGCATCATATGGTAAAATTGGGTTAACCGTTGCCGATGTAGGTATATATGGCAGTTCGCTTACCCTTAATCAAACCGGGCAAAACAGCCAAACAGATGGTAACTTCAGATTGAGCCACGTAGCATTTGCCTTTCCTGTTACCAAGCGTTCTGCTATAAGCTTTGGTTTATTACCATACAGCGAGTTTGGTTACAACTACAAAATTACAAGCGCTAACTTTGGTACAACCTCATCTGCTGATACCAATGCAGTAAACCATATCTATAGTGGTGAAGGCGGTTTATCAAAAGCATATTTAGGTTATGGTTTTGGTATAGGTAAACACCTTTTATTGGGTGCTAATGCATCCTATATATTTGGCAAGCTAAAAGAATACAGCTCAACAGAAATACCTAATTTGGCAGGTACCCTTGATTCAAGAGTTGAAAATGATTATTCAATCGGAGGGTTAGATTATGATTTTGGTGGCCAGTACACGGTTGATTTAAGTGCCACTAAACACATTATATTCGGTTATTCAGGCTCTTCCAGTTCATCAATAAGCAGCCAGTATAGCAGCTTTGTTAGTCTATATACTTATGATAGCAGCGGAAACCAGAATGTGCCTATAGATACACTCGCGAGTTCAAAAAATCCTAAGGATAAGATCAAACTTCCGCTTATTAATCACTTTGGTATATCATACGTAGTTGATTACAAATTATTGGTAGGTGCTGAGTATAGTACATCTAACTGGTCACAATTAACAATTGGCGGGGTAAACCAGGGCTTGCAGAATAGTAAAACCTATAATATAGGTACTTCGTTTACACCAAATATTAACGCGCTAAATAATTACTGGGCAACAGTTGATTATAAGCTGGGTGTTATATATGATCAAACCTATATTGATGTAAATAACCCTTTAAACAATACCAACACCAATATTAAAAATTACGCTTTAACCTTTGGTTTAGGTTTGCCACTGCGCCCAAATGTAACCAGCTTTTACAAGATCAATTTTTCTGCAGAAGTTGGCCGCCGCGGAACGTTGGATAACGGATTGATAAAAGAAAACTATGTTAATCTGCATTTATCGTTCACACTTAATGACAGGTGGTTCATGAAATATAAAATTGGTCAGGAATAATTCAGTGTATGTATAGTCGGGCAAAACAGGTATTAACAATATGCTTGCCGGCACTTATTGCAGGTATGCTGCTAAGCGCCTGTGAAAACGACCTGAAAAAAGTTAAAGAAATTTCGCAAAATCAAATAAATATGGATGTTGACACTATACATGTTGTCAACATCATTTTTAGCGATTCGGCAAGGGTTAAGTTTACTATTGATGCCCCGTTGTTGCTGCAGCATACCGGTAAAAAGCAGTACAATGTAATGCCCAAAACCGTTCATATTAATATTTACGATAAGAATTTGCGCCAGATAGGGACCCTAACAGCCGATACCGGCATCCAGCGTGAGGATGAGGGTAAGATAGAGTTTCATAAAAATGTGGTTGCCCGCAATGACAAAGGCGAAACATTTAAATCAGATGAATTGATCTGGGATCAAAACGCCAAGCTCATGCATTCAAATAAAGCCGTACAAATTACTATGGCAAACGGCGATATCATGAATGGCATAGGCTTTCAGAGCGATCAAACCCTGGCCCATTGGACCATCACAAAATCTACAGGCATCTTCAACGTAACCGATGCGCCAACACAATAATTCACAACGTTTTCAGTATTTTTTTTTGTATTAAAATATTTTGCTAAAAGTTGTATCTTGCGCCTCTTTTTTGAGTACTAATAATATTATATATAAAATTGTTTTATGGGAATAATGGGTTTTTTGCGTAACCGGATGGGGCTAATATTAGTCATCGTTATTGGTTTTGCACTTTTTGCTTTTATCGCAGGTGAGGTTATACATTATGGGAGCTCGTTTTTTCACGGCGATAGTAATGAAATAGGCGAAGTAGCCGGCGAAAAGATAGCGTATGATGATTTCAACAAGAGGGTTGAAGAAAATACAGCGAATTTCAAACAACAATCTCGCCAGGATGAGATCAATCCGCAGATCACAAGTTACATTCAGGAAAACACCTGGAACCAGGTAGTTAGTGAAAAAATCCTTGAAAAAGAGATGGATAAGCTGGGCCTGGTTGTAGGTGATGATGAAATTAAATCATTAATACAAGGTGATAACCCAAGCCCGCAGATTATACAGGCTTTCGGTGACCCGCAAACCGGTCAGGTGGACAGAACCAAGCTGATGAACTTTTTAAGCAACCTGTCATCAGCGAAAGCCGATGACCCGATAAGGGCGCGCTGGGATTCGTTTATAAAGCAAATAGTTGATAACAAACGTAACGAGAAATACCTGTCACTGGTATCAAACGGTTTATACGTTAACTCATTGGAGGCTAAGGATGATTATGAAGCAAAAAATCAGCTGGCTAACTTTAAATACGTAAAGCTTGATTACGCTGCTATTCCTGACAGCAAGGTTACACCTACTGATGATGATTACCAGAGCTATTATAATGATCACAAACAATCATTTGATAACTCACAGGAAACACGCAGCTTAGCTTACGTATCTTTCAACGCGGCTCCTTCAAAAGATGATTCGGCAGCAATAAAAACCCAGGTAGAAAAATTAGTTCCTGGCTTTAAAGCAAGCACTAACGATTCACTTTTTGTTGAAGTTAACGCTGATACAAAAACACCAATGATTTACCAGCACAAAGGTCAGCTTGATCCTAAGCTTGATTCGGTAATGTTTAGCGCTGCTCCGGGTTTTGTATATGGTCCGTACCTTTCAACCGGAAGCTATAAAATTGCTAAGCTGGTTGATTCACGCGTTGGTCCTGATTCAGTAACCGCAAGGCATATATTATTACCGGTAACCGCTGGTATTGATAAAACATTAAAGACAGCCGATTCACTTAAAAGCTTAATACAAGGCGGTAAATCATTTGCCGACTTAGCTAAAATGTACTCTGTTGATAAAGGTTCTGCCGAGAAAGGTGGCGATTTAGGAACATTTGGCCGTGGTGCAATGGTGCCGGTATTTGAAGATGCCGCGTTTAACGGCAAAAAAGGCGACATTAAAGTAGTTACTTCACAATTTGGTGTACACATTATCCAGATCATGGATCAAAAAGGATCATCAAAAGTAGTTAAGGTAGCCATTGTTGATAAGGCGTTAACTGCAAGTACTGCCACACAATCTGCAGCATACAGCAAAGCACAGGCTTTCCTGGGTACAGTAAATAATGACAACTTTACCGAGCAGGCTCAAAAATCAGGTTTAAAAGTATTGCTTGCACCCGATGTTACTGCAACTGCAGCAAGCTTTGGCGCTGTTACCAATGGCCGCGAGGTGGTAAGATGGGCATACAAAGCCAGCGGTGGCGATGTATCAGACCAGGTGTTTACCATTGGCGATCAATATATAGTACCTCAGTTAACAACTATAAAGCCTAAAGGTATTTTACCTTTGGAAGCTGTAAAAGCACAAATAAAACCATTTGTTATAACCGAAGTTAAAGCAAAAATGCTGACTGATAAATTGCAGAATGCTTTAAGCGGTTCATCAAATATCGACCAGGTGGCTCAAAAGGCCGGTAGCCAGGTTGTTCCTATACAAAACATTGTATTAGCTAACCCTGTAATACCAGGCGGCGGCGCTGAATATAAATTGATAGGTACCGTGTTTGGCTCACAGCCGGGCAAGTTGTCAAAACCGGTTGAAGGCCAGGCTGGTGTTTTTGTATTTGTGGTTGATAACTTTATAAAACCTGCACCGCTTACAAACGCGGTAAGGCAGAAACAAGAAATAAGCCAGGCGCTGTTACAGCGCTCCGGTCAACAGATACTTGACGCCCTGAAAGATAAGGCTAATGTAAAAGATTACAGGGTTAAGTTCTTATAATCAAATTTAGAGTATTTTTGTATCCGGAAATCACGTGTAGTGGTTTCCGGATTTTTTGTTAATAGGGTTTTGCTTTTATTTGAAATACAATGGATATACAGGAAAATATAGTGAATAAGGTTGCACAAAGTGGTTTGGTTACTTTGGACCCGGCTTCTTTTTATCCGCAGGGTGAACGTGTGGTGTACGATATTAAAGATAACCTGTTTATGGAACTGATATTGCGCGAAAAGGATTTCAGGGAGTTTGTAAAGGCACACGACTGGGCACAATACCAGGATAAAAATGTAGCTATTACCTGCACAGCGGATGCTGTTGTGCCTGCATGGGCCTATATGCTGTTAGCAAACAGAATGGCACCCTATGCCAGCGAGATTGTTTTTGGCGATGCACAGGTATTGGAAACAGTATTGTTTTTAAAAGGAATAGCTACGCTTGATGTGGAACAATACCGCGATCAGCGTATAGTGATAAAAGGGTGTGGTGATATTGATGTGCCAGTTTCGGCCTACGTGGAGTTGACTAAAAAATTAACTCCCATAGTTAAAAGTATGATGTTTGGCGAGCCATGCTCAACCGTACCTATTTATAAAAGAAAGGATTAGTCTTAGTCGTAAGTCTCGAGCCTTAAGTCGGTAGTCATAATTTATTTATATGGAGCTTTTACTAAAAGATTACAATAAAATCTTAAACCAGTAGTTTTAGGCAGAAGTCTTATCAATAAAATAAAGGCTTAGCACTAAGTACTTACCAGATGAAATTATACCTTTTAGTTATCCTGTTTTTAACAAGCTGTTTTAGTGAAGTATATGCGCAGGAACTAACCAAAATAAATGAGCCTGTTTTTAAAGTTGGCGAACAACTGAGCTACAAGCTAAAGTACGGCATTTTTACTGCCGCCACAGCCGACCTGCGGGTGGAGAGCACGGATGTGAAATTTAACGGGCAGCCGGCATTCCATATCATCGCCGAAGGCAAAACAGCAGGAACTTTTGATTTTTTTTACAAAGTGCGTAATCGTTACGAAACTTTTGTTGATGAGAAGACCTTGCTGCCCTATTTTTATGAAGAGAACAGGCACGAATCAAACTACAAACACAGCGATAAGGTAACTTTTGATCACCAGAAGGATAAAATAACAGCTAATAAAGGTACTTATCCGCTAAAGGGGCAAACCTTCGATTTTTTATCGGCTTATTATTTTGCGCGTAGTATTGATGTTTCAAAGATGCATATAGGCGAAAAATTTGAGCTTCATTATTTTTTGGAGGATACCGTAAATACGTTGGGGATAACCTATGTTGGCAAAGAAAAGGTAAGTTGCTCGTTAGGTACATTTAATTGTCTTAAATTTAACCCCACAATTGTACCTGGCCGTATTTTTAAAAAGAACAGCAAGTTATACTTGTGGATAACCGATGATGCCAACAGGATACCCGTAAAGGCGCAGGTTGAAGTAATACTGGGTAGTTTAACCATGGATCTGGCCGATGCTAAAGGGCTTAAGTTTCCATTAAATAAAGTAAGTAAATAAAGAGATGATAGAGGTAGGGAATATTTTGGTGCACGAAGATGTTGTAAAAAACAACTTTGTATGCAACCTGAACAAGTGTAAAGGGGCCTGTTGTTTAGAGGGCGATTCAGGTGCGCCGTTAAACGCCGATGAGCTGGATATACTTAAAGAGATATATCCTAAAGTAAAACCTTATATGAATGCCAAAGGTATTGCCACTATAGAACGGGAAGGTACCCATGTAACCGACTTTGAAGGCGACTATACCACCCCTTGTGTTGATGTAAATAAAGAATGTGCTTACGTGATATTTGAAGGCGGCATCACCAAATGCGCCATTGAAAAGGCCTACGAGCATGGCGATATCAGCTGGAAAAAACCTATCTCCTGCCATTTATATCCTATCCGCATAACTAAATACCCTGAGTTTGATGTGCTGAACTACGATCGCTGGAGTATATGCAGCCCCGCCTGCTCTTTTGGCGATGAACTTAAAGTGCCGGTATACCAGTTTTTAAAAGGCCCGCTCATCCGTAAATACGGCGAAGAATGGTACCAGGAGCTGGAAGATACTGTTGCGGGGATATAGTTAATTTCGAATCTCGGATTTTCGATCTCGGATTTTTATTTTTATTAAAATGCCCCGTCATCCCGAACTTGTTTCACCATCCCACAAGATGAGCAATCATGCAAGTTCTACACCTTGCTAATGGGGGTGCAGATCCGCTTGCCAGCGGATAGCATGACTTTATATTGGGTGATATTACCAGGCATCCTATAGCATTAAAAGAAAAAACTCCACAACTCTTCATACCATACCCCGCTTTTGCAATTAAATTGATAATATTGTAATATTATAAGTACAGTACAATATTATTAATGAAAGTAGCTTTAATAACCGGTGTAACAGGGCAGGATGGCGCTTACTTAGCTGAGTTTCTATTGAAAAAAGGCTATGAAGTACATGGTGTTAAAAGAAGGGCTTCATCATTTAATACAGAGCGTATTGATCATCTGTATCATGATCCGCATGAGCCGAATGTTAAATTCAAGCTGCATTACGGCGATCTTACCGACTCAACCAATCTCATAAGGCTTGTACAGGAAACACAGCCTGATGAAATATACAATCTTGCCGCTCAAAGTCACGTTAAAGTGAGTTTTGATACACCTGAGTATACGGCCAATGCCGATGGTATTGGTGTATTGCGTATACTGGAAGCTGTACGGTTATTGGGGCTTACGCAAAAAACACGCATTTACCAGGCCTCCACTTCTGAGCTTTATGGCCTGGTACAGGCGGTGCCGCAAAGTGAAACCACGCCATTTTATCCGCGCTCACCGTATGCGGTGGCCAAATTATATGGCTATTGGATCATCGTAAACTATCGCGAAGCTTATAACATGTATGCCTGCAACGGTATATTATTCAACCACGAAAGCCCGGTTAGGGGTGAAACTTTTGTAACCCGTAAAATTACCCGTGCGGCATCAAAAATTGCGTTAGGTTTGCAAACTTGTTTATATGTAGGTAACTTGTCCGCACAACGTGATTGGGGCCATGCTAAAGACTATATTGAGGCCATGTGGCTGATGTTGCAGCAGGATACGCCCGAAGATTACGTAATTGCTACAGGTGTAACAACAACCGTACGCGATTTTATAAAAATGGCTTTTGCTGAATTAGGTGTAGAAATAGAATTCAGCGGTAAGGACGAAAACGAGCGGGGTGTTATTATTGACATAGATGAGCAAAAGATTAAAGAACTGGGCTTAAATGCCGATGCTTTAAGATTTGGCCAAACCGTAGTTAAAGTAGATCCTAAATATTTCAGGCCGACTGAGGTTGACCTGTTAATAGGCGATGCCACAAAAGCAAATGAAAAATTAGGCTGGAAACCTAAATACGACCTACAGGCACTGGTTAGCGATATGATGCAATCAGACCTCCACCTGGTTAAAAAAGACGAATACTTGAAAAAAGGTGGTTTTCAAACACTCAATTATTTTGAATAGTGTACATAATAGTTTAACATTATATATGAAAAGAATTTTAGGCAGCATTTTATTAGTATTATCAATTGTTGGTGTTGCCCATTCTCAATCCCAATATCAGCCCTATTCGTATGATTTTTATCAGAAACTGGATGCTGATGCCTATTCAACCACTACCCGTGAGCATACTTCATTAAGACCCTTTTTTGTGGATGATTCGATCTTAAAAGTTCATTATGATTCATTAATGAATCTGAATAACGATGGTAAAAAACACAGCTGGGGATATAACAAACTATTTAATGAACACCTGATCGATATCAAATCACCCAACAGTACTTTTTATGCTGATCTTTTGCCTGATTTTACCATGGGTAAGAATTACCTGGGTGGTAAAGAAAGCACTTCACTGGTATCCTATGGTTTTCAATTTGGTGGTTCTATAAGCAATAAGTTCTCTTACAATTTCACCGGTTTTGAGAACCAGGGCAATTTCCCGGAATACATATCAACCTATATCAACCAAACAGGGATGATCCCGGGCCAGGCACGGGCTAAAATATATGGTTTGGATAGCTACGACTGGCAGGACTATACCGCCAATGTATCCTTCACCCCCAATAAATACCTGAATATTACCTTAGGGCACGATAAAACCTTTATAGGCGATGGCTACCGCTCAACCCTCTTGTCTGATTATGCCTCGCCCTACCCGTTCCTGAAATTAACTGCTGATCTGGGCAATGTGAAGTACATGGTGATGTGGGCCTATTTTAATGACCCGATCGATCTGGATGCCAATGGCAATGACCGGACCAAATGGGGCGTTTTTCATTATTTAGACTGGAATGTAAGCAACCGTCTTTCCTTTGGTTTCTTTGATTCCATCATTTGGTATAACAGGGACAATGCCGGTAATTACCGTGGTTTTGATGTAACTTATTTAAACCCTATAACCTTCCTGAGGCCACTTGAAGCCTCAAACGGATCTCCGGATAATGCTTTGATTGGTTTTACCGGTAAATACAAGATCACTAACGGCATAACCGCATACGGACAGTTTACTTTAGATGAGTTCCAGGCAAAACAATTCTTCTCTGATGGTGGCAGTTCACGAAATAAATATGCCTGGCAATTCGGTTTCCGCGGAGCAAATATGTTTGACGTAAAGGGATTAAATTATTTGATAGAAACTAATGGTGCCAAGCCATACACTTACTCTGAGCGTGGCCCAATCATCAGCTATACCGCAAACGGAGAGCCATTAGGCCAGCCATGGGGCGCTAATTACCGCGAAGTGGTTGCATTGCTAAATTATAGCTACAAAAGATTTGATTTCTCTGCCGAAGGAGATTACGGCCGCTACGGCCTCGATATTAATGGCCTTAACTATGGTAAAGATCCATTCCAGGATTATACTACACCGGCAAAGCTTGAGGGTAACTACATTGGCCAGGGCTTAACCACCAATATGTACTATCTGGAAGGTAAAGTAGCCTATATACTTAACCCCAAATACAACTTGCGCCTCGAGCTTAGCGGCATTTACCGCGACGAAAAGAACGCCCAGTTTAATGATAAAACAGGTCTTGTAACCATTGGTATCCGCAGCTCATTCCGCGCTGTGTATAATGACCTGGCTAGTTTTCAAACGCATTAATGGATGTGCGGATATGCTAATGATTTAAATGCACAGGTTTAATCAGCACACACATTTATACATTACTTTTCCTTAATCTGCACATACGCACATCTGCATATTTGCACATCAAAAATCTGCACATTAAGAAGCAATCGTATGCGTATTGCGTTTCTCTACCACGCTTTTAACTTTCTCTGCTATTGAGTTTGCATCATAACCAGCTTCGGCCCAAAGCTCGGGTTGCTCGCCGTGCTCAATATAGCGGTCGGGGATACCCATGCGTATCACTTGTGATTGGTAATTGTTATCGGCCATAAACTCAAGTACAGCGCTTCCCATGCCGCCTTCAATACAGCCATCCTCAACAGTAATTATCTTGTTGAATTTGCTGAACACATCGTGGAGTAAGGCTTCATCTAATGGTTTCACAAAACGCAGATCGTAGTGTGCAGGGTTATAACCTTCGGCGTTTAGGGCTGATGTAGCTTTTACTACCTCATTGCCTATTGTGCCTATGCTGAGTATGGCAATTTCCTCGCCATCGCATATCTTACGGCCCTTGCCAACAGGTATAGCCTTCATAGGGCGTTGCCAGTCGACCATAACACCGTTACCACGCGGGTAACGTATACTGAACGGCCCCATATCATCCTGCTGAGCAGTATACATCAGGTTGCGCAGTTCTTCCTCGTTCATCGGTGCCGATACGATCATGTTGGGTATGCAACGCATATAAGCCAGGTCATAAGCACCGTGATGGGTTGGCCCATCCGCGCCTGCAATACCGGCCCTATCGAGGCAAAACACTACGTTCAGCTTTTGTAAAGCCACGTCATGTATCACCTGGTCATACGCCCGCTGCATAAAGCTGGAATATATATTGCAGAAAGGTATCAGTCCCTGTGTAGCCAAGCCTGCGGAAAATGTAACCGCATGCTGCTCCGCAATACCCACATCAAACGCGCGGTTTGGCATGGCCTTCATCATCAGGTTTAATGAACAACCTGATGGCATAGCCGGGGTAATACCCATAATTTTAGAGTTTTGCTCGGCAAGCTCAATTATAGTATGGCCAAATACATCCTGGTATTTTGGTGGCTGTGGCTTTTCGTGCTTGGTTTTTTTGATCTCGCCGGTTATCTTATCAAATAAACCGGGAGCATGCCATTTGGTCTGGTCCTTTTCAGCCAGTGCATAACCCTTACCCTTTGTGGTAACGCAATGCAATAGTTTTGGCCCCGGTATATCGCGTAGATCATTCAGCACTTTAACCAGGTGTTTTACATCATGCCCATCAATCGGCCCAAAATAGCGGAATTGTAAAGCTTCAAAAAAGTTGCTGCGTTTAAGCAGGGTACCTTTAATACTTTTTTCTATCTTTTTAGCTATTTTAAAGGCGTCGGGCCCAATAGCCGATAGTTTATTCAATACATGTGCAATGTCGTCTCTAAAGCGGTTATATGGCTTCGAAGTGGTGATATCCGTTAAGTATTCCTTCAAGGCGCCCACGTTCGGGTCTATCGCCATGTTGTTATCATTCAAAATAACCAGCAGGTTCGAGTTTTCGATACCGGCATGGTTCAAGGCTTCAAAAGCTATACCTGCGGTCATGGCGCCATCACCAATTACGGCAACGTGCTGCCTGTCGGTTTCGCCTTTATATTGTGAGGCCACGGCCATACCCAATGCTACCGAAATAGAAGTAGAAGAGTGGCCAACGCCAAAAGCGTCATATATACTTTCTGAACGTTTAGGGAAACCGCTTATGCCTTTGTAGATACGATTGGTATGAAACTGATCGCGGCGACCGGTTAATATCTTGTGGCCGTAAGCCTGGTGGCCCACATCCCAAACCAGTTGATCGTACGGAGTATTCAATATATATTGCAGGGCAACGGTTAATTCAACAACACCCAAACTGGCCGCAAAGTGG
>Ga0206921_10115_pt1 | contig 24149 bp, 8 predicted proteins | sample Alteio_BWOrgHeat_66_FD_152930 | JGI IMG/M metagenome (GOLD analysis project Ga0206921, IMG submission 152930) | Enriched cells from forest soil in Barre Woods Harvard Forest LTER site, Petersham, Massachusetts, United States -... | ecosystem: Environmental > Terrestrial > Soil > Temperate forest >...
CTTCGCCTTATAACTGCAACCTTGTTACATCCGTTACTTTAACTTTAACCACTACTGCCGCAACAGTTGCCGGTGTTTATACTTTCACGGTTAGAAATGTTGATGCAAATGGAGGCGGTACAAAAACATCTACCGGAACGTTAACCATACTGCCAACAACCCCTACAATAAGCGGCGGTGGCACTGGCTGTTTAGGGTCATTAGCACTTACTGCTTCCGGTGGGCTGCCAGCAGGGGGCACTTATAACTGGTACAACGTTTCAAGCGGCGGTTCATCTATTGCAACTGGGTCTACTTACGCGCCAACCGTCAGCGGAACCTATTATGCATCGTATACTTCGGCAACAGTTGAAGGCGGAAGAACAACTGGAACCGCCGCGACCATATCGGCCAGCCCCGCAATATCATCTGCGCCAACAACACCAACCAGCGGGTTATATCTTTCGTACCCTTTTTCGGGTAACGCGAATGACGCTTCGGGAAACAGTAATACCGGTACGGTACGCGGGGCCGCACCGCTTACTATCGACAGGTATAACAGCACAAATAAAGCATACAGCTTTAACGGTACCAGCCAGTATATATCAACTGCTACAGCCGTTGCCGCGCCGGGGCCGCAAAATTTTTCTATCAGCGTTTGGTTTAATACCAGCAATGCGGGAGGTCTGCTCGTAGGTTACAGTGCTTCGCAAACGGGGCTGGCAAGTCAATACGACCGTCATATTTATATGGACGACAACGGCTTTGTTTATTTCGGTATTTATGCCACGGCCACCACAACGGCTAGCACCATAGTTTCAACTTCGGCTTATGATGATGGTTCCTGGCACCATGCCGTTGCTACCTGTTCAACAACAGCCGGTAGCTGTTTATACATTGACGGCGAGTTGCAGGCGTCGAACAGCGCCATGACTACGCCGGAAACCTATACCGGCACCGGTTACTGGCGCGTGGGTTATAATAACTTAAGCGGATGGACAAATCCGCCAACCAACCCGTATTTTACCGGTTCGCTGGATGATATTGCCGTTTATAATACAGCCATCAGCGCTTCGCAGGTTTATACCTTGTATGGGGCGGGCAGTGCGCCCGTTTGCGCCAACACGCCGCTCACCTTACAGGTTAACGCCGTAAGCGGGGCAACTTACTCGTGGACCGGGCCGGGTGGATTTACTTCCACATCACAAAACCCCACAGTTTCCAGCAGCGCCACTACGGCAATGGCCGGCACTTACACCTGTACAGTTACCAACGGCTGCTCCTCATCCATTGATGTTACCGCTGTTGTCAACGCTGCACCATCTTCGGCATTTACAGCTACCTCATCGGTTTTAATAGGCGGAAACGCAACTATTACTTATAGCGGAACCTTTTCGGCAACTTCCACCTATACATGGAGTTTTAATGGTGGCACTATTGTTTCGGGTTCAGGCGTGGGGCCCTACACGGTCAATTGGTCGACGGCGGGTGCGAAGACAGTCACGCTAACGGTTACCAATTCAGGCGGCTGTTCTTCCAGCTCATCACAAACAGTCACGGTTGGTTCGTATGGGACCTATGCCTTCAGCGATCCCATCACCCTAAACACGACTTCGCTGGGCATTACGTCCAATTTAACCAATTTCCCGGCATTGCTCAGCATCCAGGACAATAACCTCATTATATCCGGCGCATGTACCGACAAGGTATATTCTCCAAATGGCCCCAATTACGACTTCGCGTTTTATGATCCAACAACCGGCTCGGAATGCTATTACCAGGTGGAGAGCTATAATCAAACCACCGGCACTTTACTTGTTTGGGTGCAAATACCAACTTTAACTTACGCCACAAACAAGAGTTTAACATTTTATTATGGCTCAACGTCGCCATCAACAACGCATAATACTGCCTTTTATGCAAACACCTGGGCAAGTGATTATAAAGCGGTATTCCATTTTAATGAAACTACCTATTCTGGCACTACGGCCGACGGAACTGCAAACGGGCATACGGGCACGGTAAACGGTATGTCATCAAGCAATTTGGTTACCGGCAAGATCGGCAACGCTTATTCCTTCAATGGTTCATCAACAAGTATATCCAACAGCGGCGGGGTAAACATCACGGGTAGTTTTACAATTTCGGCGTGGGTTAAATTGAATGCTACAGGCATCGACCAAAAGATAATGACCAACCAGGCCGCAGTGGGAAGCAGTAGCGGAGGCTATAAACTTGGCGTATTCACAACCAATTTGCCCGAAACCGAATCGCCTACTGTTGACCGGGGCGCCACCCCTGCACCCACTGCATTTGCAACCGGCGCATGGCATTACGTACAGGGTGTGTATAATGGGTCGTCAGTGAGTACTTATGTTGATGGTGCCCAATATGAAATTACGAGTACTACTACCGGGCCCACATCTACTAATCCGTTTTACATCGGCGTTGGAGAGGGTGGTGCCCAATATTATTTTAATGGGATTATTGATGAGGCGAGAGTATCAAATGTTGCGAAAACGGCCGATTGGTTAAAGGCTGAATACAACGACCAAAATAATCCGGTAACTTTTACGACAGTTGGTTCTACGTCGGTAAACAGCACCAATGCGGCAACCATACCGGGAGCACTAACCTATACCTGGACAGGCGCCACAAGTACCGATCCTTCAGTGGCTACCAACTGGAACAATACAACTGCAGGCATATCCAATCAGCTACCCGCGTCTGACGGCAGCGCTACCATAATAATACCAACAGGCTTATCGCATTACCCGTCGCTGCCTGCTGATGGAAATTTATATGGCTTAACCATTGGCAGCGGAGCTTCCATTAATTTAAACGGCCATACACTAATTGTGGGTTGTAATATTTATAACAGTTCGGGCGGGCAGATCTTATATGGCAGTTCAAATACGTCGGGCATCACCTGGGACGGATCGGCGGCCACCCAAACCTATACAGGTACCGGCACATCAAACACTGCTCAACTGGGTAATATGACCATCAACAACTCTGCTGCCGGAACTGTTACCATCAGCGGCGGGCCAGTTGATATTTATAACACGTTAACCTTAACAAAAGGGAACCTGGTTATCGGTTCATCACCGGCGGCCTTAACTTTAAAAAGTACTGCTACTTTAACAGCCAGTGTGGCTGCTATCCCGGCCGCTTATTCGATTACCGGTAATGTAACTGCCGAGCGCTTTGTTACCGGCGGAACAACGTTTACAGCGGGCAGGTGGGTTTACCGTAATTATCGCCTGATGTCATCGCCGGTAAATGAAGGCGCCACCAGCGGCCCGTATCCATACAGCCTGAATTACCTTGGCGCCAGCACCATTATTACCGATTGCACGTCAACCTATGCTACCAAGACCGGGAACCCCAGCTTATATTTATATAATGAAGCGTATACGCCTTCAAATACCACATTTATCTCAGGTAATTACATTGGCGTAACCAACATCAGTAATATCGCAACTACCGGTCATATTACCACAACCGATGCCAGCCATTCTTCGGCAAATGTTTACGTTGGCGATGGATTTATGATGTATTTCAGGGGTAATAACACCAGTAATCTTACCGGCACGCCAAGTAAAACTACTGCCCCATATGTGGCACCCGAAAACGTAACCTTTTCTACTACCGGGAGTTTAAACCAGGGAACGTACTCGGTCACTTCGTGGACGGGCGCTTCAGGGCTGATGTACTCAACAACCAATGCGGGCAATGCTCCTATCCGCGGCTACAACCTTGTTGGTAATCCTTACCCTAGCTCGATTGACTGGAGTACGTTCAGTAACACCGTTTCAACAGCGGCAATTTATGGTTTCAATGTAAATCCCACCATTTACATTCTTAACCCCACAACCAGTAATTTCGATACCTACAATGCCGTTACCCACATAGCTACCGGGGGCGCCAGTAACATTGTGCCTAGCGGGCAGGGATTTTTTGTCCAGGCAAACGGCGCTTCGCCTACCCTAACGTTTAATGAAATCGCTAAAACAAGCACACAGGTTACCGGTAGCAATTTATTGCTCGGCACGCCCGACCCTCAAAGCGCATACAACAGTTACCTGCGTATAAAGTTGGTTACCGATACCATCAATAACGATGATATCGTGATCGGTTTCAATAGTACATCGTCGACTAAATTTAATGCTACTGAAGACGCCCAATTTATCCCGGGTTCCGGCTCCGTTCAATCGTTATCGGCAATAACCAGCGACAGCGTAAATACTTCGGCAAAATGGGTTCCCTTGCCTGCCAATTCTTCAAACCAGGTGATCAGGTTAAATGTTACCGCCCACACCAGTGGTCAATATACTTTCTTAAGGACTGATTTTAAGTCGATACCGCAACTTTACCAGGTTTGGCTGATGGATCGGTACAAAAAGGATTCGCTCGACATCCGCAACAATACAAGCTATATATTTGATATCGATAATACTGATACCGCCAGTTTCGGCAATAATCGTTTTCAATTGGTGGTACGACAGGACCCAGCGTTAATGGTTCATCTATTGAATTTTACAGCGAGCAAAATAACAGGAGGTTCGCAAATAGTTTGGGTAACTGAGAATGAAGAAAACTATACAAACTTTACCGTTGAAAGAAGTACAGACGGCGGCAAAACCTATACAACCCTGGACGGCGTTTCTGCAAGTGGCCTTGGCACTTACAGCTATCTTGATAAAAAACCTGTTGACGGCGCAAACCTGTACCGTTTAAAAATAGTGGACCTTAATGGCACCATCAGTTATTCCAATATTGTTACGGTGATGTACGGCAACGGGGCAACCCTGGTTAAAACCGGCATTATGGTTTACCCTAACCCGGTTCAAACCACACTTTACCTGACAATAGCGCCTGGTTTTAGTTCAACGCAGGGAGGGGGTACCGTTGAAGGTTCCGCCTTATCTTACGGCATCAAGGTGGTGAACATATTGGGTTCGGTTGTAATAAACACCACAACCAACCAGCAAACCTGGCAGTCCGATGTAAGCGCCCTTATGCCTGGCACTTATGTAATTAATGTAACCAACACAAAAGACAATAGCGCGGTAGGGAGCGGCACATTTATCAAATTATAATGTAAGGACCGGCAGAGAGAACCCGGTTTTAAATGTACTGCGGCTTTCTTTATAGGGATGGGTTTAAACCCCATCCCTATTATTTTATACTATCTTCCCGCTGTGATCAGCTTTGAGTCCGCTATACCCGGGGGCAACCGTTCTTAGGCAGTGTGTGGATTTTCGCTATAAAAATTCAGGTTTTATTTTTTCGGTAAATTCCTTAGCAAACTTATTGAGTTTTGGCTGGATCACTATTGAGCAGTACGGATTATGCGGGTTGTTTGTAAAATAATTCTGGTGGTAGTCTTCAGCCTTGTAAAATTTTGAAGCTGGGGTAATTTCGGTAACAATTGGTTTATTGAAGACCTTTTCGTCGGTAAGCCTTTTTATCATGGCTTCGGACTGCTGTCTTTGTTCCTCGTTATAATAAAAAATTGCCGACCGGTATTGCGTACCTACATCGTTACCCTGCCGGTTTAGGGTTGTTGGATCGTGGGTTTTAAAAAACACAAGCAATAACTCGTCAAACGAAACTTCGTCGGCGTCGTATTCAAGTCCGATCACCTCGGCATGCCCGGTTTTACCTGTGCAAACGTCTTTATAGGATGGATTTTCGGTACGGCCACCCATATAGCCTGATGTTACCGATTTAACACCTTTTATACTTTCAAATATTGCTTCGGTGCACCAGAAGCAACCATTGCCAAATGTTATTTTTTGAATATTCATATATAATTAACAAGGTAAAACTTGTTCAGTTTATAAAACTAAAGAACGTTTCCGAATTTTTCAATTTAATTAGCCCGATGAAACAAATAGAACCCACTACACGCGTTTTTTTACACAAAAAAAATAATTAGTGCCCAAAAAGCGCGTTTTCAAAAAAAAATTTGAAACTATTTAATTTCAATTGCGTAAAAACCAACACGGCAAGTTATTTTTTATTCACAAGTTCAAACTTTGGCTTATATCACAACCCCAATGCATGTTTAAACTTCTTTCTTATTAGCAATATGTTAACATGTTAATAATAAGCATAAATACACCCATTTCAAAAAATAGTTATTTGCAGGAATGAGGTGTAAAAAGATAATAATAAATGCCTGTAATGATAAAAGTTGATAGCCTTTTATCATTAGCAATAGCTTAAGGAATTAATTTATCGGCAACCTTCACAGTACAATTTATGGGACAACTATACTTAAAATCTTTTTTTGCCATAATTGGGCTCGCTTTACTTTATAATACAGTACTTGCCCAGGCGCCAAATATCAGTTATAGTACTCCCGTAAATATTTATACCGTTGCAACGGCCATAACACCTTTGGTACCTACAAATACAGGCGGTGCGGTAACTACGGCTACATTCTCAGCAACGAGCGTTTCCGGGCCAAGCGGAATGGCCGTTAGTCCCTCCGGAAAACTGTATGTTACCCAATATTCAAACGGCACCATAACCTACTACAGTTCGGCCGGGGCGCTGCTTGGCACTTTTGGCACCGGGTTCACCAATCCTGACGAGATCGTTTTCGATGCATCGGGGAACGCATATATTGTTGATACGGGCGTCGGCGACGTTTATAAAATTACCAGCGCAGGCGTACAATCCACAATAATTACCGGGCTTACCAATCCCTTCGGCCTATGTGTTGATAATTCGGGCAATTTGTGGGTTACAAATACCGGTAATAACAGAATTCAAAAATATGCCAATACCGGCGGCGCAATTTTACAAACCATTACAACCAGCATAAGTTCACCCACTGATATAAAGGTTGATGCCTCCGGGAACATCTACGTACTGGATTTTGGAACAAGCAATATTACAAAATACACATCAGCAGGAGTTTACTCAGGGATATTTGCCACCGGGTTTAGCGGTCCCTATGCTATGGCCATAGGTTCCACAGGAAATGTTTACGTTGCGGATTCGGGCAACAACCGGCTGCTTATTTATAATTCGGCAGGAACATTGATAAACACCATCAGTGTGACCAATCCGGAAGGCGTTACTACAGATTCCAGCGGTGACGTATTTGTTTCGAGTTATAGTGGTAATGCCATATATGAGTATCCGCCTTTGGGAGGTTACGTATTAACCGGAACGCTTCCGGCAGGATTAAGCTTTAATACCTCAACGGGAACGATTTCGGGAACACCAACAGCCTCGCAGGCAGCCACAACTTATACTATTACCGCTTACAATTCATCAGGGAGCAGCAGCACAACTATAAGCATCGCTTGCGGCACTTCGGTGGCATGGCTGGGATTCACTTCAGCCGTATGGACCACCACTTCACACTGGAGCACCAACGCTGTGCCCGGTACAAATGACAATGTAAGTATTGGCGTATCGGCTTATACCGGCGCTAAAAAAGAACCTATATTAACTACCACGACAACAGTAGGTTCAATTACATTTGGCAACAATGGCGGCAGCCATACCTTAACTGTTACTTCCCCGGGGGCACTAACAATCGGCGGCTCGCTTAACATACCTACAGCAATTACGCCAACTATTACCGGCACCGGATCGGTAAGTATTGCCCCTGCAGGCATGCTGAACGTAACTGGTACGGGTTTGTTAACTTTAACGCAGCCCATAAGTTTTACGCTTATGTCAAGCGCGGCCGGTTCGGCATCGGTTGGTCAGATCCTTTCTACATCAATTGCAGGCACTGCAGCGGATTCCATCCATGTTCAACGTTATTTATCCGGAGGGGCGGGATATCGCGGGTATCGCCTGCTTTCTTCTCCTGTTTATGCTACTAAAGTAAGTACGAATTTTTTTTACAGTATAAACTATCTGCACGACCACGTATTTCTGACCGGTACATCGGGTGCGACAAATGGCTTCGACCAGGCGGGTAATCCAACACTTTATTTATATCGCGAAGACCGCGCTCCATCAAATGCTACCTTTACCGGAGGCAATTTTTGGGGGATAAGTAAGTTTAACGTAACATCGGCCACACACTCAAATCAAAATTACTATTTAAACGGGGGCGCAACTTCGTTTAGTTTAACCGCAGGCAATGGCTTCATGTTGTTTTTTAGGGGAGACAGAACTACGGTAAGCCCGTATAGTTCGGCTACAACACCCATCGCAGCTACTTTAACTGCCACCGGTACGCTAAATACCGGAACTATTGTTGTGCAAAATTGGTACACGCCAGGCGTGGCAACCATTGGGTATACCAGCGCCACCTTAAATGCCGCGGTGAGAGGTTTTAACCTGGTTGGTAACCCGTATGCCAGCTCAATAGACTGGAGCACTTTCAGCAATTCAAGTTCGGGCGCAGCAATTTATGGATTTAATATAAACCCGACTGTTTACATTTTAAACCCGCAAACCAAAAATTACGATAGTTACAACGCCACAACCGGCTTAGCAAATGGAAGTGGAAGTAAGACCATACCCAGCGGGCAGGGATTTTTCGTACAGGCAAATAATACCTTGCCAACGCTCACTTTTAACGAAACTGCAAAAATAAATGCCCAGGTTACCGGCACAAACTTATTAATGGGGACACCAGCAGCCCAAAGCGGTTACAAAAGCTACCTGCGCTTAAAGCTGGTAACCGACTCCATCAATAATAGCGACATATTGGTCGGCTTTAATAGCAATGCGACGCCAAAATTTAATGGCAATATCGATGCGGAGCTTTTTCCAGGAGCAGGAGCGGACCAATCGATCGCCGAAATAAGTACCGACAGTATCTTTACTTCAATGAAGTGGCTGCCACTGCCTAAAAAAGCCAATGCCGAGGTTATTAAGTTAAATGTAACTGCCAAAACAAGCGGCTTGTATACATTGCAAAGAACTGATCTTAAGGCAATACCAACGGTTTATAAGTTATGGTTGATGGACAGGCAAAAGAAAGACTCGCTGGACCTCAGGAGCAACACAAACTACGCTTTTGATATCGACCTGGCCGATACTACCAGTTTTGGCAGTAACCGTTTCTATTTGGTTGTGCGCCAGGACCCAGCTCTAAGCGTACATCTATTGAATTTTACGGGTGCTAAAGCAACAAGCGGATCGCAAGTAGCCTGGGTAACCGAAAATGAAGCTAATTACACCAACTTTACCGTTGAAAGAAGCTGCGACGGTGGTAACAGTTATATTGTACTTGGAGGCGCTGCTTCGTGCGCACAAGGTACATATAGCTTTTTAGATAAGAATCCGCCATTGGGAGCCGATATGTACAGGCTGAAAATAGAAGACTTTAACGGTAATATTATTTATTCAAATATTGTTACGCTGATGTATGGCAGTGAGCCAACACTAATAAAGACCGGTATTGCGGTTTACCCTAACCCAGCCTCAACAACACTGAATTTAAACATTGCACCGGGTTTTAACAGCAATTCGGGGACAAGCTTTTTAGCCGCGCAAGGGGTTTCATATGATATCCAGGTTGCAAATATTTTAGGTATTGTGGTTATTAAAACTACAACCGCACAGCAAAGCTGGCAAACCGACGTAAGCACCCTAATGCCAGGTACTTACGTAATAAAAGTTGTTAATAGCAAGGATAATATGGCCGTTGGGCAGGCAACTTTTATTAAATTGTGAAATAATAATAAAAAAAGACATTTGACGCCCGTCCTTTATAATAAAACAATATAACTTATTATAAATCAGTTGTTTAAATTAGTAAAACGCTCTACAATCCACTATCCTTTTCTGCTCATTTTTTATATTATTTATATTATTTCACAACGATTAGTTGTAATATAATACAAAAACAGTCCCTCCCTGCCGACAAATAGATTAAATGTCGCAACAATTATATTTATTATTCCGTATAGAGTCCTTACAAATCATAATTCGTTGTGGTTTAGTGCTTTTTATTTAAACTATTGATTGGTTCTATCACAATATTCAAACACAAATGGCGACTCTCATTACCCATTATGCTTCTTACGAAATTGCTATAAAGCAATCCGGCCGCACCTTAATTGTCAAGCCGGGGAAACTCAACTCTTCAACTCGTTTTATATCAAACGGTGGCCGGACAGGTCGGTTGGATATAAATTTTTCGGCAACACTTCAAAATTTAGCATCATGAAAAAAAGTTTACTATTATTTATGATGGGCTTTGCTTTGTTGCTATCCTCCGCAAAAGTGATGGCTGTAAGCGCGAATTTAACGGGCCTTACTATAAGCGCCGGTACACTTTCGCCGGGTTTCAGTGCTACTACTTACTCTTACACATCATCGGAAAACAGTTCAACGGCATCGATGACGGTTACGCCCTCCTGTACAATTTTGGGATCAGTTATAACCGTTAACGGTGTAATTACTGTTTCAGGGTTAGGTTCTTTACCTATAGCGCTTTCTCCCGGATCAAATACGATCACGATTGTTGTTACAGCCGTAGGTTATACTACAAAAACTTATACAATAACTGTAACCAGGCAAAATATTAGTTATACCGGATCGCCATTTACCTATTATACGGGTTTGGCAACAAGCTCTTTAACGCCCACTGTTACCGGCGCACCTACTGGATATACTATAAGCCCTGCCGTTTCAACCGGCCTGTCTTTTAGCCTCACTACCGGTGTATTGTCAGGCACACCAACAGTTGCAGCAGCAGCAACTACTTATACCATTACAGCAAATTATGCCAATAGTATAAGCGCTACCACAACCATAAACATAACTGTTTTGGCATCCACCATAAGCTACACCGGCTCGCCGTTTACTTTTTACACGGGTAATGCCATTACAACGCTACATTCAACAGAAGTTGGCGGTAACCCGACAAGCTATTCGGGATCGTTGCCTGCCGGCTTATCGTTAAACACCTCAACAGGCGACATAACCGGAACGCCTACGACCGTTGCTGCAGCTACACCTTACACGATAACAGCAAACTATGGCGGTGGCGTAACATCTACTACTGTGATAAATATTACCGTATCGGCGCCTACAATCAGCTATACCGGTTCGCCATTTACTTTTTATACCACCGTTGCAATAACTACTTTAACACCAACAGTAATCGGGAGCCCGTTAAGTTTTTCAGGTTCGTTACCAGCGGGATTATCGCTCAACACAACTAATGGACAAATAACCGGTACCCCAACAACGATACTAGCGGCTGCCAATTATACCATTACCGCGAATTATACCGGCGGCGTAACTGCCACAGCTGTGCTTAATATCACTGTTAAAGTGGGCCCGCCGGTTATCAGTTACTCCCCATCCACCAATACATATAACGTTGGTACGGCTATAACATCTTTAACCCCAACAAATACGGGCGGAGCCGCAGTAAGTTATGCAATCAGCCCGGGATTACCTGCGGGTTTATCATTCAGCACAGCTACAGGTGTAATATCGGGCACGCCTACGGCCACATCGTCTGCCACTACTTATACAATTACTGCTACCAACACCAGCGGCAACGGCAGCACCACCGTAAATTTAACCGTGTTAATTCAGTTGCCAATTATAGCTTATTCACCGTCAACACATGTTTACCCTGAAGGCGTGGCGATCACCGCCATAACCCCAACTAACACAGGTGGTGCGGCAACAAGCTTTTCTATAAGTACGGCGCTGCCAACCGGCATGACCTTTAATACTACAAACGGCAAAATTTCCGGAACTCCAACTGTTCCTTCAACTATTACAACCTATACCATTACGGCTACAAATGCCGGTGGAAGCGCAAGCACAACATTAACGTTAACCGTTACCCCATATGCCCCAGTTATCAGTTATACGCCATCAACCAATGTTTACACGGTGGGCAGCGCTATTTCGCCATTAACCCCTACCAACACTGGTGGTGCGGATACCATTTACGCCGTAGGTCCATCGCTCCCGGCCGGTTTGGCATTTGACCCATTAACAGGCATCATATCGGGTACCCCTACAGCAGTATCGCCTGCTACTGTTTACACTATATCAGGCACTAACGATGGTGGTTCAAGCACTACCACTGTTACTATATCATGTGTTAACCCAACACCCCCTGTCATCAGCTATTCGCCTTCGACAAACACCTATACTGTGGGGACGGCTATCAGCTCATTGACGCCCGCGAACACGGGCGGCGCGGCAGTCAGCTATTCCATTGGCACTACGTTGCCGGCGGGTTTATCTTTTAGTACCTCAACCGGTGTAATATCGGGTACACCTACTGTTGCATCAACGGTAACAACTTATACAATTACGGCAACTAACGCGGCTGGCAGCGGCAACACTACAGTAACCATTACTGTTAACCCCAAGGCCCCGGTGATCAGCTACACCCCGTCAACAAATACCTATTCAAAAGGCGCAGCTATAACTCCGCTAACCCCAACCAATACAGGCGGTGCGGCTGTTAGCTGGTCAATAAGCGCGGGGTTGCCGGCAGGTTTGTCTTTCAGCACAACAACAGGAGTTATTTCGGGTACCCCAACCGCAACATTGGCAACTACGATATATACCATTACTGCGACAAATGCTAAAGGAAGCGGTACTACCACGGTAACCATCACCGTAAATTCGCTTGCGCCAAATATTGTTTATACGCCCGGTACAGTTACTTATTCTGTTGGGGCTACCATTACGCCTGCGACGCCAACCAACACCGGCGGTGCATCAACAAACTGGACCATTGCCGGCGGAACATTACCAACCGGTTTAAGCTTTAGTACAACAACCGGAGTAATTTCGGGTGCGCCGACAGTAGTTTTCCCTACCACTACGTTTACCATTACAGCTACCAACACCGCCGGCAGCAGCAGTACGAATTTAATTATTACAGTTAGCCCCGCGGCCCCGGTTATTAGTTATACACCATCAACCGATGTATTAACGATAGGCTCTACCATGACGACTTTAACGCCCACAAATACAGGTGGCGCAGTTGTGGGCTATGCATACTCATCAACCGGCACTGCCTTAACCGGCGCCACCTTGAGTGGCCCAAGCCTGATGACCATTGATGCCTCCGGCAACATCTTCGTAGCCAACTATAACAACAAAACTATAAGTGAATGGAACTCAAGCCATACCTTTATCACTAATACCTATGATGCGTCAGCACTTTTCTCGCATCCTGAAGGGATAGTTTTTGATTCATCTGGCAATAGCTATGTAGAAGATACCGGTACAGGCTGCGTTTATAAATTTAATTCGTCCGGTGTTTACCAAAGCACCATTATAACAGGCTTGAGCCACCCGCTGGGAATCAGTATTGATGCATCAAATAACCTTTATATCGCCACCTACGTTTATACATCGCCTTACACCAGTTCGGTAACAAAATATTCAACTTCGGGCTCCCTGTTGCAAACGCTTTCAAACACGCAGATGAACGAATCTGACGGTGTGGCTGTCGATCAGGCTTCGGGCATTATTTACGTATTAAACCGCGGTAATAACCTTACCGGATCCAACCAGGGTTATGTAACCTATTATAACGCGGCCGGCACTTATCTCGGTACATTCAGCAGCGGTTATAACGATCCACTAGCGATATCAGTTGACCCTTCGGGAAACGTGTTCGTTGCGGATTCGCACAATAACCAGGTAAAAATTTATAGTAATACCGGCGTGTTGTTGAATACCTTAAGTGGCTTTACCGATGTGGAAGGCTTCACTGCTGATGCACAGGGTAACCTTTATGTAGCCGATTTTACAAACAATACGGTTAAAGAATATTTATCACTTGGTGGTTATCACATTAGTGCGCCGCTGCCCCCGGGATTAAGTTTTAGTACAACAACCGGCCAGATAAGCGGCACGCCAACTTCCGTATTCCCTACTACTACTTATACCATTACTGCATACAATATTACAGGCAGCGGCTCAACTACCGAAACACTGTCGTGCGTAACCGCATACGATTGGATAGGGGTTACCAGCACCGACTGGAATACTGCTTCGAACTGGATCAGCGGCGTGGTGCCAACAAGTACAAACACTGCAGTTATTGGTGTTAACCGAACATTTAACTATTTCCCGAACGTACTTACCGCCTCGGGTACTGTTAACGTGGGCGCAATTTCCTTCGGCAACGTGGGCAGCCAGGCACCAGGAGTTGTAGTAAATACCGGTGCAACGTTAAATGTTTTGGGGCCGATTACTTACCAGAGCGACGCCAGCGCAGGTTTGGGTTATACTTGTTTACTTTCGGGCGCAGGTACATTAACTGCAGATAGCGTATTGGTTATTGCTAATACCGCATTAGGAAGCACTTATAATGCCACAATGGCCTCTTCGGTTGCTAGTTTTAATATTTCGGGCAACATTTCATTAACCTCTTCGGATAATGGCACCGTTGCGTATAACCCTGCATTTAATGTAACGGGCGGCACAACCCAGTTAACCGGGATACTTGAAACTTCAAATACATCATTAGGCACATCAACCCTTGGTATAACGCCTTCAACAACCGGCACATTACAATTTATTAGCGCCACCGCGTTATCGGGTTTATCATCAACCGGAACCAACGTAATTTCTTTTGCCAATGCTGGGGCTACGCTTGAATATGCTGGCGCAGCACAAACTGTATACACCAGTAAAAGTATTACCGGCTTATCAACCGGGGTATCCTACCAAAATATAACATTTTCGGGTACAGGCATTAAAACAGCTTCAGCAGGTAACTTAAATATAGCCGGGGATTTTACCAATAATATGGCAAATGACCCCGCCGATTTGGTAAGCCTTGGCAGTACCACCGTAAACTTTACCGGAACAACCGAAAGCATAGCAGGCGGTGGCGGTACAGGTACAGGCTTTAATAAAGTTACTTTTAGCGGTGCGGGCACCAAAACTATTACCAGCGGCACGTGCTACGTATCCAACATTGGTGTTTTAAGTATGCTTGGCACTAACCCGTTAACCATATTAAATGCGAACGGATCATTAACTTTAAGGTCGAGCGCGGCATCATCAGCATCAGTTGCAGCGATGTTAAGCGGCCCAAGTATTACCGGTAATGTTACTGTACAGCGTTATATCGACGGTGGAACAGGCTACCGCGGCTACCGCCTGGCTGGTTCACCAGTTACTGTTCCTACAACCAATTTTTGCAGCATTAATTATTTACAAAACAGCATGTACCTTACCGGCAGCGCCGGTGGTGGCTTTGATAAAACAGGCAACCCAACTATCTATTTATTCCGTGAGGATCAGGCGCCAAGTAATACCACTTTTACCAGCGGTAACTTCTCGGGGATAAGCGCTATAAATAATTCCACAGCGTACTCTTATTCGGTATCAGGCGCGGGTTCAAGCGGCACTTATAGTATTCCGGCCGGCGATGGCTATATGTTCTTTTTCAGGGGAAACAGGGCTGCTGCGACTATGGCCACAGAAACCCAGGCATCATATACATCGCCTGTTGCAGCTACCGCCAGCACAACCGGCACCTTAAACCAGGGCCAGGTAATTGCAAGCAACTGGTATGCACCAGGCACCGGGTACTTAGGTTACTCGGGTATTGGTCCCGGTACAAATTCCGCCGTCCGCGGATTTAACCTGGTGGGTAACCCTTATGCCAGCTCTATCGACTGGGAATCATACAACACAACTTCGTCGACTACCGGCATCTATGCAAGTAATGTGAGTATAAGTGTATACGAACTTAATCCACAAACCAACAACTACGACGTTTACCAAAAAGGTGGCATTTATACCAACCATGCTACCAGGACAATTGTAAGCGGCCAAGGCTTTTTTGTACTGGCATCAGGTCCAAATCCACAATTGATATTTAACGAATCGGCAAAAACAACTTCACAAAATAGCGGTCTGAATTTATTTATGTCGACTGGTCCAACGCTGGTTAAATTAAACAGCAGCGGCATGGATCAACACCTGCGTTTGCAAATGGCAAAAGATTCCATCAATACCGATGATGTTTATATCGGTTTCGACGCAAATGCATCTGCCCAATTTACCGCTGATTACGACGCTCAATACAGACCGGGCAATGGCCAGGTGAGCCTGGGCAGCTACTCTGCCGATAGTGTTATGCTGGCTATAAACAAAATGCCTTTGCCAAAGCTGCAACAGAAAGTTATCCCATTATTTGTAACTGCAAAAGCATATGGTACTTATACTCTGAGTATGACTGAAATTGCTGCTGTCCCACAGGTATATGATATCTGGCTGATGGACAAATTCAATAAAGATTCGTTAGATATGCGCCATAACCCAACTTATACCTTTGATATCACTACTGATACCAATAGCTACGGCGGCCATCGATTCCAGTTATTTATGCGTCAAAATCCTGCGCTAATGTTACACCTGTTGAATTTTACAGCGGCTAACGCACCGGGCGGGGCGCAATCAGTTTGGGTAACCGAAAACGAGCAAAACTATACCAACTTTACTGTTGAAAGAAGCACCGATGGCGGAACCACTTTTACCATACTGGGCGGTTACGCATCAAGCGCACAGGGAACATACAGCTTCCTTGATAAAAACCCGGCAAATGGGGCTAACCTGTACCGCCTGAAGATGGAAGACCTAAACGGCACAATCAGTTATTCAAATGTCGTTACGGTAATGTACAGCAATGGAGCAAGCCTTGTTAAAACCGGCTTAATTGTTTACCCTAACCCTACAAAAAGCACCATCAATTTAAATATTGCGCCAGGGTTTAACTCCGGAACAGGAATGGTTACTGCAGCGCAAACAACCACTGCTTCATCGCTGGGCTATAACATCCAGATCGTAAATATTTTGGGTGCTGTGGTGACAAAAGCTACCACGAGTACACAAAACTGGCAAACTGATGTTAGTTCGCTTATGCCAGGCACTTACGTGGTAACTGTAGTTAACAGCAGCAATAACAGTACTATTGGGCAAGGAACCTTTGTTAAACTGTAAGCAAAAAAATATGATATTTAAGCCGGATTGCTGTTGCATATCCGGCTATTTTTTTAATTTGGCGTGGACTTACGCATAAATGAGAAAAGTTTTAAAGTAAATTGTACATTTGTGTAATTGAAGTTCGATAAATGAGGAGTATGCGCGGTAAATTATTTTTAGGGGCTCTGTTTTTATTGTTATTGAATTCGGCGGCACTTTATGCGCAGCCAGGCGAACCATGTGCCGGGGTTGACCCCGATTCTACTTGCCCGCTGGATACCTGGGTGATCGTTTTGGCTATTGTCGCCATCATTTTTGCCGCTATAAATTTATCCCGCAAACAGTCTGCACAAAAAACAAAACTTTCCAGGTAAATATCGATAAGAAAAATTTCCTTTTCTCGATCAGTGAAATATCCTTGTAAAATTCCTGAAATTAAATCTCGTTCCTCCTCAAAACTAAAAGCACTGGCTAACCTTTGTCTGAAAACAGCAAACAACAATGGGTTACAAAATATACTATCATTATCAAAATCCAGCTTGCTAAATATTTCCGGATAGCTTTTGTACAAAAAAAGTTTAATGGTATTTATTTTTCCATTAATGTGTGTTGCCAAAGTTGATGTATCTATCATATTGATTGTGTTTATTGAGCCCTGTTTCTCTCACTACTATTTCCCGATGCTATTTTTTTACCTTTAATTTTATTATTTCCAAAGCGATAGCTAACAGTTAAATTTATGCTTTGGGTATCAAAATAATATCGGGCGTTTTGTAGAATACCATTCACGGTCGATGTTTGCTGTAGGGCATTTGATCTGTAGATATCATTAAGCTGTAAGGAAAGGGACAAGCTTTTATTAAATAATAGGTATTTGAAATTTAAATTCAAATTATTGTCAGATTTAAGATTGTAGATGCGCCACACAGCTGGAAATATGTAACTGAAACTAAAACCACCCGTAAATGTCTTATCTTTGTTAAAGTTAAAATCGTTATCAGTTCTAATTTTAGCTATCCACCCATCTAAGTTTGGATGATATTCTTCCAAATTAAAGCTCGTAATGTTGTACGAAAAATCAATAACATCGGTATTCGACCACCAGGAAATCCTATTAAACAAATAAGTTCCGTTTAAGCCCATTGATTGTCTGTTTATATAATTGAGCACAGTGTTCTGTATAACCATAGTTTGTGCATTTGGAAGGCCTATTGGAGCGGAAGCATTATACTCTGCTGTGTAATAGATTGCCGTTGTGAAATTTTTAAAGTTTTGCGTTAATTCAACATTATCGCTATAATCCGGTTGAAGAAAAGCATTACCTTGAGTCGAAAAAAATGGGCTTGTATAATTAATATTCGGATTTAGTGAATTAAATCCAGGTCTGTCAATTCTTCGATTATAACTTAATGTATAAGTCAAATCCTCACCTGGCTTGTAGGATAAATAGAAGGTTGGGAATAATTTTAAATAATTATTGCTTTTGTTGAAATTTAAATTTTCTGAGGCCGATTCTGTTTGTGTTTGTTCGGCCCTTAAACCAATCTTTAAAGAAACTTTCTTACTTATGTTCTTATTGATAGAAAAGTAAAGGGCTTCTATACCTTCATTATATCTGAAGTCATTGTATGTTAGGGGCATATCATCAGATAACTGATCTACCAAACCTGAATTGAAGAATTTTAAATTGTCGGTGGTTTTTGTAAAAGTGTATTTCGTTCCAAAATCTATATTTGCAAATTTTGCAGGCATCACAAAATCCAATCGGATTGAATAATTCTTTATTGACTGAATATTTCCGTTAATTCCATTATAAAATTGCTCTGGGGCTGTTTGGTCTTCAAAGTAATTACCTTGATAGGTAGACAATATATCTGCGCGAAAATCAAAATAATCAAAATCTAAGGTCATTTTTTTGTTCAAAGAATCTAATTTGATGGTGTTATTCACATTAAATGAATTTAAAGCACTATTATTTATAATATTATCGGGAGAAGCAAAAGTAGAGATCAAGGAGTTTGTGCTGATGTCGTCTATGGTGGTTTGGGACTTATCGTTTATGTTCCTATCATATGAATTGTGTAAATATTGACCACCAATAGACCAATTGGGTGTGATTTTATATTCTAAATCAGCCCTAATATCGTTTGCATGATAATCTCGGCTAAAAGGAAATTGATTACGCCAAATTTGATTGGGATAATATGTTTCTGAATATTGTTCCTGATTATATATTCCATCTCGAAAACTTGCTGCAGCTGATAGGCTCAATTTGTTTTTATTATAGTCAAATACCACGCCCGGAGAATATGAGGCATCCTGCCTTTGCGTATAAATTGTATACAGTTGTGCATTCCAAGCGTTGGCTTTTGCTTTTTTAAGATTAATATTGATTAAACCACTGTTTCCTTCAGCATCGTATTTTGCTGGAGGTGTTGTAATTACCTCGATGTTTTTTATGTCTTGCGCAGGAATGGAACTTAAATAATTGGAAAGTTCATCTCCCGAAAGGAGAATTAATTTATTATTAACCATAACCCGCATCGTGCTTTTTCCAATTAAGGATACCTGGTCATTGCTAACCTCTATCCCTGGGGTCACCTGGAGGACATCAATCGCATTTCCGGATGAGGATTTAGAAGAGTTTTCAACATCAAAAACCAACCGGTCAATTTTTCGTTCAAATAAATTTTTATTTTGATTTATAGTTACTTCTCCCAACTGAACGACTGGCCTATTTATCTGAATAGGTTTTAATAATTGATTAGAAGAAATTTGTATGTTTCGTAGAAGTAGTATTTTCCCGATAGAAGATATCCTCATAATGTATTCTCCTCCGTCGACAGAAAGCTGAAACGCTCCTTTTTTGTCCGAGTAGTCGACAGCAACCATTGTGGAGTCTTTTCTTAGTAAAGCAACTTGAATAAATTCAATAGCGTTATTGCCCGAGTCTATCAGGGTCCCGGTTATGGTATGCTTCTGTGCATCGACACATGAAATACTTAAAAAAAAGATTGAGAGGTAAAGATAAAGTTTGGTCATAACTATTTTAACAGGTAATTTGATCTTACAATCTTAGACAATTACCTTTCAATAATAACATGTGCAATTTATACTTTTTTTACTCAAACCATGATTTCCGCCTAAAGCGGAAATTTTTAGTTTAAGGGGAATTATTTTGTTAGTTTAGGCTTACCAATCATCCGCAACAAAATGACACAACCCGATCCGGCCCTTGCCGAATGGTCGCTACTAAAAAAACTGCTGGTTTGTTTTTTCTTCATTTTCTTTGTCCTGTACATTTTTCTGAACCCGAACGAGGTTATCCCGTATTCGTTTTATCTGCATAAAATTTATATCGAACCAAGCAACCGCCTGATCGTATGGCTTGCTACTGATGTTTTTCATTTTGTTAACCCTGCTGTAAAATTTTACAATGGCACTGTTGACACCGTTTTTGCCTACCTGGCAGTGCTTTTCATTGCATTTATCGCAATCGCCGGTTCAATTTTATGGGTAAGGATAGGTGGCAATGCCATTGATTACCGCAGGATTTATAATACCCTGATCATCATTTTAAGATATTTCATGGCTATCACCTGGATAGCTTATGGCTCCATCAAGATCATAAAGCTTCAATTCCCGGATATTTCGCCGGTTATGCTGCTTAAAACTTATGGCGATTCAACACCGAAGGAGCTTGCCTGGGCTTTTATGGGGTATTCAACCGGGTTTAACTATTTTATAGGATTTGTAGAATATGCTGTGGGCTTATTGTTGTTTTTCAGGCGGACAAGCACATTAGGTAACATTATCGGGGTGGGCATACTGGCAAATGTGGTAGCCTTCAATTATAGCTTTGATGACAACATTAAGTTACTGTCGACCATATTGCTGCTAATGACATTATTCCTGTTATCAAAAGACCTTAAAAGGCTAACAGACTTTTTTTGGGGTAAAAAAATTATTCATCCGATGGATGAGCAGCCTGCGTATTTTAAAGAGAAGTGGAAAAATACGACTTTGCTGACTGCTAAAATTGCATTCATACTCTATCTTATATTTTTCGATTTGCATGGCGATGTCGCCAGGGCAAGGCAAACCGAGGCTAACATTATTAAATCGCCCTTATATGGCATCTACAACGTAACCGTTTTTATCCGGAATAAGGATATCTTAAACCCTTTAACAACAGATACCATACGCTGGAAAAAATTGATCATAGCAGCGCCCGGCGACAATGCTGCCATAATGCTGATGAACGATAGTGTGAAGCGGTTTGCTTTAAAAACAGATATCCGCGCAAAAAAAATGGAGCTGATTTACAAAACAGCTCCATTCGATAAATATACTTTTATTTACAACGGCCTAAAAAACGGCGCGCTGCTATTGCACGGGAAATACCGTGCCGACTCTCTCGAGGTCCAATTGCAACGATATGATATAAACAAGCTCCCACTGATAAACAGTCGCTTTCGCTGGGTACTCGATCACAATTTTAAATGATAAAATCGTTTACGATTGCTTCATTCCCATAGCCGGTTTCGGCGCCACATTTAACTGGTCGAATATGCCGTCAACCACTTTTGGCAATTCATCAACGTCTTTTTGCGGGTTGTGATGTACTTCGCCTACTCCGAAGCCCCTCCAAACAATACGGCGGGTACGGGTATCTATCAGGTCGATGATTAAGGTACCTTCCTTATAATGCTCTTTTTCAGCATAAGTTAAACCGCCGTAATAGGCAAACGGGCCGCCAAATGCATAGTACGGGCGATATCCCCAACCCCAGCCATAGCCAAAACCAAATCCCCCATAAAAACCGCCATAATAAGGGTACGGCGAATAATAATTGGTACGTGAACCCTGCCCTACGATATTGGTATAAGTAACCACCAAATCGGGATGAGACTGGCTTACCTGCAGGCCTTTTGCAACCAGGGCCATTGTGGCGGCATCTTTTATTTTCACATCGGCAACATCACCTCCCGTTTTATTTCCTGTTTTTGAAGCAGGCATCCAGGCAAATGTGTGGTAGCCACTCATATTGGTTTTGTTGATGGCCGCCTGGTAATAATTGTAACTTGAACAAGCTGAGAAGCCCGACAGCAATACTACTGCGAGCCCCAAATAAATGATTGATCTTTTCATGATATATTCCCTGATGACATTTTCCAGATATAATACTATTAGACTACGCGTTGGCAGAAGGTTTAATTACAAAAATAAAAAAAATACTGGTTCAACCTCCTCCAACCTTCTCCCATTGAGTATACTTTTTTCGCCACAATCCCTCCCCCCAGGAGTTAAGGGCTTACGATAGATATTTCCCAACTATCGGCATCCTGCGCCCCATGCCGAATGCTTTTGGCGATACGCGCAGAATGGGTGGCGTTTGGTAACGCTTATGCTCGGCCAGGTTGATCAATTTTATAACCCGGCGAACGGTTTTCTCTTCGTAACCCATTTTAATAATGGTGGCAGACGAGCACCGGCCTTCCACATATTCTGCTATTATTTTATCCAGCACGTCGTATTCGGGTAACGAATCAGTATCCTTTTGGTTTGGCCTCAGTTCTGCCGAAGGCGGCTTTACGATCGAATTTATGGGGATGATCTCCTTTTCGCGGTTAATGTACCTGGCCAGCTCAAAAACCTGTGTTTTGTACACATCGCCAATAACGGAGATGCCGCCGCACATATCGCCATATAACGTTCCGTAACCTACAGCCGCCTCACTTTTGTTTGATGTATTTAATAAAATATAGCCAAACTTATTGCACATAGCCATCAGCAGTACCGCCCTCGTGCGCGATTGTATATTCTCCTCAGCAATATTAAACGGCAGGTTTTTAAATTGCGGACTAAGCGTTTTTTCAATTGCTTCCGTAATGTTTTTAATATTGACGGTTTCGTGCAGGCAGCCCAGGTTTCCTACAAGGTCTTCGGCGTCTTTTATTGAGTGGTCGCTGGAGAAACGCGAAGGCAATAAAACAGCCATTACATTTTTTGGGCCTAAAGCTTCGGCCGCCAGGGCGCACACCACTGCCGAATCAATACCACCAGATAGGCCCAATATCGCCTGTTTAAACCCTGATTTGTAAAAATAATCACGTATTCCCAATATAACAGCCTGGTGGATCTGCTCAATATCACTTTCTTTTTCTTTCCGCAGCGTAGATGGGTGTTCGTACGTAACTTCACCATTTTTGCCCAAGTTGTAATAAGCTAAACTCTCCTCAAAATAAGGCATCTCATCAATCAGTTTGCCGGTATTGTCAAAAACCAGTGACCCACCGTCGAAGATCAATTCGGTTTGGGCGCCTATATTGTTTACATATAATAGTGGCAGTTTATACCGTTTGGCATTATCGCTTAGTATCTCAATACGTTCTTCATCATGATTATAAGCAAACGGAGACGCAGCGATATTGATCATCACATCCGGTTGCTGCTGTATCAGTATGTCCATTGGACGGGTAATGTACAGCGGATTTTCAATATCGTTCCAAAGGTCCTCGCAAATGGTAAGCGCTATCCGGTGGCCTTTAAACTCGATACAGCTAAAATCAGTTGAAGGTTCAAAATACCGGTATTCATCAAAAATATCATAGTTAGGCAGCAGGGCTTTATTGGCCACCGCTTTTACAATTCCGTTCTCAATAAAATAAGCCGAATTGTACAGTTCCTTACCTTCATTGTTATTGTTCGGTGTGGGCAGGCCAATGATGCAGGCAATGTCGGTACATTCAGCAGCTATTTGTTGTGCAGATGTTTCGCAAAGGTCGATAAACTCATCAAACTCCAAAAAATCGCGTGATGGATAGCCGCAAACACATAATTCGGCAAAAACCACCAGGTCGGCGCCGTTGCTGCGGGCCTTTTTTATATGATCAATAATTTTAGCGGTATTTGATTCAAAGTTGCCGATATGGTAATTAAGCTGTGCTAACGCGATCTTCATTATTATAGTTGATTTTATCCAGGTACCTAAACTAACGTTTGAAATACTGCGTTTAGGGTGTTTAATGCAAATAAAAAATTATTTTTGCCCAAAGCACAAAAAACATCATGTTGAACAAAACAAAACAAATTTACCTATTTTTTTTGACCGGTTTACTACTAAGCGCCTGCGGTCACAAAAAGGTTGACGTAAGCGATATAGACGTTAACGTAAAAATAGGGCGTTTTGATAAAGATTTCGATGCGATGAAAACCGGGCGCATGGCGCAGCAGGCGGCTTACCT
>Ga0206921_10008_pt2 | contig 24008 bp, 16 predicted proteins | sample Alteio_BWOrgHeat_66_FD_152930 | JGI IMG/M metagenome (GOLD analysis project Ga0206921, IMG submission 152930) | Enriched cells from forest soil in Barre Woods Harvard Forest LTER site, Petersham, Massachusetts, United States -... | ecosystem: Environmental > Terrestrial > Soil > Temperate forest >...
GGTTTCAGCCATCGAATCCACACCATACTTTTCTTTCATCGCCGGATTGACGAAACGCCAGCCGAGAGTGGTATCGAAGATTTCGGCTTTACGGCTGAAAGCGGCATCGGCCTTGCCCATCACAAACGGCGCACGGCTCATGCTCTCAACGCCGCCGGCGATCATGACGTCGGCTTCGCCTGCGCGAATGGCGCGAGACGCGATGGCAAGAGCCTCCAGACTGGAACCACAGAGCCGGTTCACGGTTACGCCGGGAACTTCTTTCGGCATACCGGCCAGAAGCAAAGCCATTCGGGCCACGTTGCGGTTGTCCTCGCCGGACTGGTTTGCGCAGCCGTAAATCACGTCGTCGACGGCGGCCCAGTCGACGCCGGGGTTGCGCTCCATAAGGGCACGGATGGGCATCGCCGCGAGGTCGTCTGTACGAATCGCGGAGAGGGTTCCTCCGTACCGGCCGAAAGGCGTCCTGATTGCGTCACAAATGTATGCGTTCGTCATTTTCTTTTGTCGATTACCCGAATTGCTTTGCCGCCTTCGCCGCGTTCGAGAGCACCCGGCGGTAATACTGACACCGTTGCACTGATACCCGTCACCTCTTTTATTCGATGCGTCAATGAGTTGCCGGCTTCAACGCCGGGCCGGCGTTCGCACTGAACTTCCAGCGTATCCAGGTGTCCATTGCGATCGAGAATCAGCCGGAACTGCGGAGCGAGAGCAGGTTCGGCCAGGATCAGCTCCTCGATTTGCGTGGGAAAAACATTGACGCCCCGGATGATGAGCATATCGTCCGAACGGCCGGTAATCCGGCCCATCCGGCGCATGCCGGGCCGCGCGGACGGCGGGAGAAGCACCGTCAGATCGCGCGTGCGATAGCGGATGACCGGCATTCCCTCCCTGGTGAGGGTAGTGAGGACCAGTTCGCCTCGCTCGCCCTCGGGGAGAACGGCGCCGGTTACGGGATCGATGATTTCCGGGTAGAAATGGTCTTCCCAGATTGTCGCGCCGTCTTTGGTTTCGATACATTCCTGAGCGACGCCCGGCCCCATGACTTCAGAAAGGCCGTAGATGTCAACGGCATCGAGATTCCAGCGGGCTTCGATTTCCTGCCGCATGGCTTCTGTCCAGGGTTCGGCGCCACAGATCGCGATTTTCAGTGAGCTTTCCCGCGGGTCGAAACCTTCGCGTTCGCAGGCTTCGGCGATAGTGAGCAGGTAGGACGGCGTCACCATGATCACGTCGGGCCGAAGATCACGGATCAGTTGGACTTGCCTGCCGGTGTTTCCACCGGAGACTGGGATAACGGTGCAGCCGAGTTTCTCCGCGCCATAATGACAGCCGAGGCCGCCGGTGAAGAGGCCATAGCCGTAAGAGATCATGACGGTTTGGCCGGTCCGGCCGCCTGCGGCTTCGATGGAGCGCGCCATAAGAACAGACCATGTTCCGATGTCCCGCGCGGTGTAGCCGACTATGGTCGGTTTGCCGGTGGTACCGGATGATGCGTGGATGCGGATAATCTGTTCGCGTGGCACGGCGAACATGCCAGAGGGATAATTTTCGCGGAGGTCATCTTTCGTCGTGAAAGGAAAGTGGCGCAGATCTTCGAAGGTGCGCAGATCTTCCGGCAAGACGCCCGCCGCCTGAAACTTCCGGCGGTAATGCGGGACATTTTTCCAGGCGTGGCGGATTGACCATTGCAGAGAGCGCAGGTCAGACATTGTCAGACCCCACCCTCCCGGATGGGGCTCGGAATGGCGAGGCGGTGGGAGCGGCCACGGAAGGTGGCGATGATGGCGCCGGCTTGGTTGCGTACTGTCGCGTCATAAATACCGGTCTTGCCTGCCAGCGCGATTTCGGTTGCGTCGGCGATTAAAATATCGCCTTTCCTTGCCGGAGCGAGGAATTCGATCGAACAACCCGAGGCAACGGTGGGAACATTGCGGCTGTTGCAGGCGAAGGCGAAAGCGGAGTCGGCGAGTGTAAAAACCATGCCGCCGTGACAGATATTATGGCCGTTCACCATGTCCGCGCGAACCGCCATTTGCACTGTTGCGCGGCCCTCCGTCACAGAGAGCACACGCATGCCGAGAGCCTGCGATGCGTTGTCGTCATCGAATAGCATCAGAATTCCCGGAGGAAGGGCGAAGTTCGGTACCGGTCTTCGCCGTAATACTCAGACAAATGTTGAAGTGCTTCACGGACGCGGACGACGCCTGCCTGCTCGGCCCACGCGAGCGGGCCAATGGGGTAGTTGACGCCCTTGCGCATGGCGGCGTTGACTCCCTCGATCGTGCAAACGCCCTGATTTACGGCGTCCGCCGCTTCGTTGGCGAGCATTGACATGGTGCGGAGAACGGCGAGACCCGGCAGGTCGCGCAGGCGGATCACTTTGTACCCGGCGGCCTGCAGAAGACCTACGGCCGAAGCATAAGCGGAGTCGGTACAAGTAGCAGCGCGCGTGACGGCCAGGGTTTTGGCTGCCCCGAAATCACTGGCGTAGTCAACGAGAACAACATTGCTGAGGCGTTCGCATGGCGCGCGCTCAGAGGCGCGTTTACCGTCGGTCAGTAACAGCGTGGCGTTATCGGCAATCAGATGTGGACATGTGGACACCTGCGCGAAGGAATGCAGCCGGACGACCATGGCGGCCATCAGGGGGTCTTCGCCATAGATCGAGAAGTGGTGCGGCGCCGGTCGCGGGGTCTCGAATTGCGGAGCGGGTGGGGTTGCGCCCTCGGCATAATCGAAGAAGCCGCGGCCGGATTTGCGGCCGAGGCGGCCAGCTTCGACCAGTTCCTGCTGAATGAGTGATGGTGCGAAGCGCGGGTCGTTGAAATAGGCGTTGAAGATGGATCGGGTAACGGCAAAGTTGGTGTCGTGGCCGATCAGGTCCATTAGCTCGAAGGGGCCCATACGGAAACCGCCGGCTTCGCGCATGATGGCGTCGATGGATGCGGCCGAAGCCGCGCCTTCGTTGAGCAGGCGCAGGGCTTCGGCGTAGTAGGGGCGGGCGACGCGGTTGACGATGAAGCCCGGCGTGGATTTTGCATACACAGGCGTCTTCCCCCAGCGCGCTGCGGTGGCGAAGACTTGTTCGGCGACGCTGTCGGAAGTGGCGAGACCCTTTACGACCTCCACCAGTTCCATCAGCGGGACCGGGTTGAAGAAGTGCATTCCGACGACGCGCTCGGGGCGCCTCAGCTTTGCGGCAAGGAGAGTGATGGAAATGGAGGAAGTGTTGCTGGCGAGAATGCAGTTGTCGCCGACGATTGCTTCAAGATTGGCGAAGAGATCGCGCTTGGTGTCCAGATCTTCGACGATTGCTTCGACAACGAGCCTGGTGTCTTTCATCGCGTCGATGGACGGCGCGACCGTGATCCGTGCGTGAACCGCATCGGGATCGGACATTTTGCCTTTGGCGGCGAGTTTGCGGTACATGTCGCCGATGGATGCGACAGCTTTCTCGGCTGCGCCAGCTTTGGTGTCGAAGAGAAGAACACTCTCGCCCGCTGCCGCCGCGATCTGCGCGATCCCGGTACCCATCAGGCCACTGCCGATAATTCCGATGGTCATCGTTATGTACCCGTGAAGCGCGGGGCGCGCTTTTCTTTGAAGGCGGCTACGCCTTCGGCAAAGTCGCTGGTATAGCCAAGCTCGCGCATGATGTCGCCTTCCAGATCGAGCGCTTCGTCGAGTGTTTTAAGGTTGGCGTCCCAGATCGCTTCTTTGGTTTTGGCGAGGCCGAGAGGCCCGGAGTTCACCAGTTGATCTTCGATGGCGTGGACGGTGGAGGGGAGATCGCCATCTTCGACGCATTTCCAGATGAGGCCCCAGTCGGCGGCCTGCTGGGCAGGAAGTTTGTCGCCAAGCAGTGCGAGACCAAGGGCGCGCGGGGTGCCGGCGACGCGCGGGAGAATCCAGGTGCCGCCCGTATCAGGTATGAGACCGAGTTTGGCGAACGATTGGATGAAGCTGGCGGATTTGGCGGCGATGACGAGGTCGCAGGCGAAAGCGAGGTTGGCCCCCGCTCCGGCGGCGACGCCATTCACCATGGCAATGACCGGAATGGGGAGTTTGCGAATGCGACGGATGAGCGGGGAGTAATACGTCTTGACCGGATGGCCCAGATCGCCACCGGGGATCGGGTCGGAGAGATCCTGGCCTGCGCAGAAAGCGCGGCCGGCGCCAGTGATCGTCAGCACACGGACACGGTTATCGGATTCGACTGTGGCAAAGACCTGTTGCAGTTCCTCGTGCATGGCCGATGTGAAGCTGTTGAGCTTGTCCGGGCGGTTGAGGGTAACCCGTGCGATGCCGCCGTCGATGATCAGGTTGATCATTTGAGTTTGTACAGGGGTTGGATGGACGATGGGGTAAGACGTTTCCGGCCAGACTCCGGAGCTGTGAGCGGTTCGACCGGACGCAGGGTTGCGAGGCAGCGTCGAGTGAGTTCCTGGTAAGTCTGAGTGCCTTCGGTTTTCCAGGCCAGTTCCTGGTCGGTGATTTCGCGAATGATGCGGCCAGGGGTTCCGACTACCAAACTTCTGGCAGGGATTTTTTCGTTGGCTTTGATGAAAGTCATTGCGGCTACGATGGCGTTCTCACCGACTTCAGCGCCGTCCATGATAACTGAATTCATGCCGACCATGGCGTTGCGTCCGACGATGCAGCCGTGGAGGATGGCGCCGTGGCCGATGTGGCCGTCTTCTTCGACGATGGCGTCCTGCCCGGGGAAGCTGTGCATAACGCAGGAATCCTGGACGTTACTGCCCTGGCGGAGTTCGACTCTTCCGAAGTCGCCGCGGAGACAAGCGTGGGGGCCGACGTAGCAGTTGGGGCCTATTATGACATCGCCGATCAGGACTGCGGTTGGGTGGATGAATGCCGTCGGATTTACAACCGGTATGACGCCATCGATTTCGTAGAATTGGCTGCCGATGAACGTCGATGTACGCCGGTCAGACATGCGCGCGGCTCTGGGCTACGCGGAAACGTGATGCTACGAAGGCCGCATCGGTCAGGGAGGCATTTGCGGCAGGGTTAGCTCCGGTTCCGTGGTAGTCGGAGAATGCCGCGGATTGGTTTACGAAGACTCCACCGGTCAGGTTTTCAGACAGCGGGACGGCCGCCTCTGCGGCTGCGTCTTCTGCTTTCGCAAGAACAGCTTCAGACGTGGAGTAGACCGACATCGTCATTGCGCCCTGCTTCTTCGCGATGCGGGTGGCCAGTTTCAGAGATTCATCGGTGCCGGAGGTTGCGATGACGAAGGCTATGGGGCCGAAGTGTTCGTGGGAGAACTTCGACTCTTCCGAAGCATCGAGCTTAACGATTAGTGGGGTGTGGATGCGGGCGCCTGGGAATGTGGGATGGGTGAGTTGCTGGCTGTCCAGGACGATCGCACCCAGGCTGCGGGCATTCGATATGCGATCTAATGTGGCGGTGCTTTGGACTGCTCCCAGGAATTCAACGGCTTTTTCGGTTTCGCCGATATACTTCGCGACCGCGGACGCGAGGGCTTCGGAAAACCGATTGGCGTCCGCTTTCGGAACGTAGATGTTTTGCGGCGCGGTACACATCTGGCCGGAATAGAGCAAGAGGCTGAAGGCGATGTTGCGGATCATGCCGTTGAAGTCATCCGTGCTGTCGACGATGATCTGATTGACACCGGCTTTTTCGGTGAAGACCTGGGCCTGGCGGGCGTTGTTTTCGATCCAGTTGCCGTTGGCGGAAGAGCCGGTGAAGTCGATGATTTTGACTTCCGGGCGCAAGGCGAGTTGCTGGGCTGTCTGGTCGTTCAGATCGTGGACGACGAGGGTGACGACGTTGGGGTCGAAGCCGGCTTCTTTGAGAACGTCGCGGATGATCTTCACGCTGATGGCGAGCGGCAGTACCGCGGCGGGATGGGGCTTGACGATCACCGCGTTACCCGTGGCAAGGGACGCGAAGAGACCCGGGTAGCCGTTCCACGTGGGAAACGTGGCACAGCCGATGACGAGGCCGATTCCGCGCGGGACGATGCGGAATTTCTTGCGCATTTTGAGCGGCTCGTTCTTGCCCTGGGGCTTTTCCCAGTGCGCTTCGGCGGGTACATGCGACATTTCTTCCCAGGCGTAGGCGATGGCTTCCAGGGCGCGGTCCTGGGCGTGCGGGCCACCAGCCTGGAAGGCCATAACGAAAGGCTGACCGGTGGTGTGCATGACGGCGTTGGCGATTTCGAAGCTGCGTTTGTTGATCCGGCTGAGGGCTTCAAGAGAGACACCGGCCCAGGCTTTGGGACCCGCCGCCCGCCAATCGACCGCGGCTGTCTCCATGCCCGCGATCAGGGAGTCGAGATCGACTTTCGGATAGGCGACGTTGAGGTTAATGCCGAAGGGTGAGACTTCGTTACCGATGGTTCCGATTGTGCCGGGAAGGTCGAGATCGAAGGGTTTGTTGAGGAGGGCGTCGAAGACGGCTTTGCCGTCGGCGGCAGCCGTTTCTCCATAGATGCGGGGGCTGGGGCTTTCGGGAAAGGGACTCCAATAGCCTCGGGCATGGATGGCTTCCAGAGCTTTGTTGAGGAGATCGGAGTGCTGGGCGAAGAACATGCGTGGTCCGAGGCCATCGTAACATCCGAAGCATTTGAGAGCACTGGAGTTGCCCCTGGCACGTGGCAGCGCAAAGATCACCGACTACATATCCGTATCCTTCGGTGTACGCTTCTAACGGACGGAACGGGGGGGCGGATACCCGTCTCCCCGTTCCTTGATCCGGCAGACTCAAGGCAGTTGACCGCCTGGTAAGACGCCATTGCGGACTGAGCTATAACGGAAAAGTGAAGCGTGAGAACGGTATAGGAACTGAGGGGATTGACGCCCCACTGCTTTCCGGCACTATTGTTCCTCGAAAGCCTTTTGTCCTGCCTGGTTCGGTGACGGGCATTGGCAGCCTGCCGTTTACGAGTACCGCGACAGCGATTCAGGCAGTTGCCGAGTTCTCTCCGGAGATTCCTTTTTGGCCTCAGTTGCCGCAGCTTTCGCTGGAGGAGGAGGCGATTGGGCAGGGCCTTGGTGTCCTTCGCGGCCTGATAACACCCCGTCATTACGGTTACGGCTACAGCGTGAAGGACGGCCGGATCGATTCGGTGCTGGAGCGGCTCCATCGCAGCGATGGAGAGTTGATGGCCGCAAATGCATCGGGCTTCGGTGCGCTGGAAGAAGGATTTGCACGGGGCTTTTTTCCGTCTGCGACGGCGGTTAAGGGGCAGATTGAAGGCCCGGTCACTCTGGCGACTTGTCTTTTTTACAAAGATCGTCCGTTTCTGTCCGATTCGGCGTTGTTCGCAGCGATCGCATTTCACGTTTCGCAGATGATCTGCTGGCAAGTGGATCGCCTGAAAGCGACAGGATTGCCTGTCCTGCTTTTTGTGGACGAACCCGCGCTGTGCCTCGAAACATCTTCTGGCGTTTCCGAAGAAAAAAGGCTGAACGCGCTGGCGGCGACTCTTGACGACGCCCGGGCTGGCGGAGCTGTGGCAGGGTTGCACTGCTGTGCGGCGCGTCCTTTCACGCGCATGTGCCGGGCGAAACCGGACATTCTTTCGTTTGACGCACATGAAGGACTTGAGGCATTTTTCGCGGATCGGGACGCCCTCGCCTTTGCGCGCAGCGGCGGAACCGTTGCCTACGGGATGATTCCAACGTGGAACCGCCTCAATCCACTGGATCCGGTTCAGCTTTTTACGCGCTGGCTGACTGCCGCATCCATGGCCGGCGACCCTCAGGAACTGGCGCAACAAGCCGTAATCACAGCCACATGCGGACTGGGCCTGGTTGAAACGTCCTCGGTCGGAGAGTCGTTTAACGCGGCGCGGGGAGTGGGCCGGCTGATCCGGCGTTTGGCCCAGAGTTGGTAGCCGAGCCCTCAGGCGGCGGGGTTGTAGTTAAGGTTTGGGCCGAGCCATCGCTCCACCTCTTCGACACTCATGCCTTTGCGTTCGTGATAATCGACTATCTGATCGCGATCAATCTTGCCCAGGTCGAAATAGCGCGATTGCGGGTGCGCAAAGTAGATACCACTAACGCTGGAACCAGGCCACATGGCGAATGACTCGGTAATCTTCATGCCGATGTTTGCCTCCACATCCAGCAGGCGCCAGATCGTGCCTTTCTCGGTGTGATCGGGGCAGGCCGGGTAACCTGGAGCCGGCCGGATGCCGCGATAGTTCCCTTTAATCAGATCCTCATTGGTCAAATTCTCGCCGCAGCCGTAACGCCATTCCTCGCGAACCCGCTTGTGAAGGTATTCGGCGAAAGCTTCCGCCAAACGATCGGCCAGCGCTTCCGCCATGATGGCGTTGTAGTCGTCGTTTTCCGCGCGGAATTTCTCACAAAGCTCTTTCAGGCCGATGCCGCTGGTAACGGCAAAGGCGCCTATATGATCCGGCAAGCCGGTTTCCTTCGGCGCGATAAAATCGGCCAGCGACCGGCACGGCTCAGTTCCTTCTTTGTGCGCCTGTTGGCGGAGGAAATGAAGTTTCTCCAGCACATTACGCCGGGAATCGTCCCCGTACAACTCAACGTCGTCACCCACGGCGCTGGCGGGAAACAAACCGTACACCCCGCACGCTGTCAGCAGATTACCCTCGATGATGACGTCCAGCAGCGCATTGGCGTCGCGAAAGAGCTGCGTTGCCTGAACGCCGTATTTTTCGTGTTCGAGAATCCGCGGGTAGACCCCTTTCAGGCCCCACGTGTGGAAAAGCCCGGACCAGTCGATGAACTCACGCAGCGCGGCCAACGGAAAGTTGTCGAGCACGCGAACACCAGTGAAGCTGGGTTCCGGAATATCTTCCGCGCGCCATTCGATTGGCGTGCGTCTGGTTCGCGCTTCCTTCAACGAAATTGTGCTCAGCCGCGGGGTGGCGTGGGTCCTGCGAAGGGCCTCATAATCAGCCTGATGCTGCGCCACGAATGCCGGCTTGCCTCCGTCGCTCAGCAGACTCGTCGTCACCGGCACGGCGCGGCTGGCATCCAGCACATGAATTACCGGCTCGCTGTAGTGCGGAGCAATCTTCACGGCAGTATGGGCCCGGCTGGTGGTTGCGCCGCCGATCAGCAGGGGCAGCTTAAAGCCCTGCCGCTCCATCTCGCGAGCAACGTGCACCATTTCATCCAGAGAAGGCGTGATCAGGCCGCTCAGCCCGATCAGGTCGGCATTTTCGGTTTTTGCGCGTTCCAGGATTTTTTCGCATGGGACCATCACACCCATGTCGATAACCTCATAGTTGTTGCAAGCGAGCACCACGCCAACGATGTTCTTTCCGATATCGTGAACATCGCCCTTGACGGTTGCGAGCACAATTTTGCCCTGCGCCTTTACGGTCTGGCCGGACGCAGCCAGCGCGGATTTCTCCGCCTCCATGAAAGGCGTCAGATACGCCACTGCCTTCTTCATTACGCGGGCCGACTTGACAACCTGAGGCAGAAACATCTTCCCCGCGCCGAACAAATCTCCCACCACACCCATACCGTCCATCAGCGGCCCTTCGATCACCAGCAAAGGGCGTCCCAGCTTGACGCGTGCTTCCTCGGTATCGAGATCGATGTAGGTGTCTATGCCCTTCACCAGAGCGTGGGAGAGACGCTCTTCAACCGGCCCGTTACGCCATTCTTCAATCTTTTTCTCGCTGACCGCGCCACCGGCACTCGCGGTTTTCAGGGCTTCTCCAAACTCGACCAGACGCTCCGTGGCATCGGGACGGCGATTGAGCAGGACATCCTCCACCAGCACCTTCAGCTCCGGTTCAATCTCCTCATAGACCTCCAGCATCCCGGCGTTGACGATGCCCATGTCCATACCCGCGGCGATGGCGTGATACAGAAACGCGGAGTGCATGGCCTCGCGAACTTTGTTGTTACCCCGGAAGCTGAACGAAATATTGGAGACACCGCCGCTGACCTTGGCATGCGGCAGGTTGGCTTTGATCCAGCGGGTGGCGTTAATGAAATCCACCGCGTAGTTGTTGTGCTCCTCCATGCCGGTGGCGACAGTGAGGATGTTCGGATCGAAGATAATATCCTCGGGTTGCAGACCCACTTCATCCACGAGGATCCGGTAAGCGCGTTCGCAGATCCGGATTTTGTCCTCGTATGTCGCGGCCTGGCCCTGTTCATCGAAGGCCATAACCACAACAGCTGCACCGTACCGGAGCACGGTCGCGGCATTCTGGCGGAACTTGCTTTCGCCTTCCTTGAGCGAGATCGAGTTGACGATGCCTTTGCCCTGCAGACACTTCAACCCGGCCTCGATTACCTCCCATTTGGAGGAGTCCACCATGAACGGTACTTTGGCTACTTCGGGTTCGCTGGCCAGCAGGTGCAGAAAGCGGCTCATGGCCGCGACGCCGTCGATCATGCCCTCATCCATGCAGATGTCGATGACGTTGGCGCCGTTCTCGACCTGCTGCCGGGCTATGCTGACTGCTTCCTCATATTTGGCGGCCTTGATCAGCTTCGCGAACTGGGGCGACCCGGCCACGTTCGTTCGCTCACCGATCATGATGTAGATACCGGGCTGCTGCGTGAACGGCTGCGATCCCGAGAGCCGAAGAGGCTTCGGCCCCTCGGCAACTGTCCCCGGCACACTTATGCTCACCACGGACGTGGCGGTTCTAAATTCTCTCGGATGCTGCCCTTCGACCGCTTTGGCAATAGCCGCGATATGCTCCGGGGTGTTCCCGCAGCAACCGCCTGCGATATTGATCAATCCACCCTTTGCAAAGTCGCCGAGGTAACGACCCATGTCGGCCGGACCCAGGTCAAACCCGGTTGGCGCAAGCGGATTCGGCAACCCGGCATTCGGATAGCAGGAAATCGCCGCATTCGATTTTTCCGCAAGTTCTTCCAGGAAGGGGTACATCAGATCCGGGCCGAGAGAGCAGTTCAGCCCTACTGATAGCGGTTTCACGTGCTTCACCGCATTCCAGAAGGCTTCGATGGTCTGTGCGGAGATCATCGTCTCGCCGCCGCGTCCCACGGCTGCCGAGATCATCACCGGCAATACTTTGCCGTCCTGTTCGAAGACCTCCTGGATTGCGACCAGCGCGGCTTTGGCATTCAGCGAATCGAAAATGGTTTCCACCAGAAGAAGGTCGGAGCCGCCCGCGATCAGGGCGCGGACTTCCTCAGCATAGGCGGTTTTCACCTGATCGAACGTGACAACGCGAAAGCCGGAATCATCCGCATCGGGCGAGTTGGAAAGTGAGACGGTCAGCGGTCCGATCGCCCCGGCGACAAACCGGGGACGCCCGGTCGCGTTAGCCACACGATCGGCCCACTCCCGGCACTGCCGCGCCGATTGCTCGTTGATCTCCCAGGCGAGACTCTTCAGAAACGGGTCTTCAATAACTTTTTGATAAAAATCGGGATCTTTGCGGCCCCCGTGCTCCCGGGGATCGTCGACGAAGAATTCGCTCTGGGTAATGCTGGTGGCGCCAAAGGTGTTGGTCTCGATAATATCCGCGCCCGCTTCCAGAAACCGGCGATGGATATCGCAGATCATCGCCGGCTGGGTCAGGGAGAAAAGGTCGCCGTTATTCAGCAAATCCTTCTTCGAGTCCCGGAAACGTTCACCACGGATGTCCGATTCCGTCATGCCATAGGTTCGGATCGTCGTACCCGTTGCTCCGTCGATTACGGCGATGCGGTTTTCAAGGATTTTCCGAAGAGGATGTTGGTCAGCTATAGGCATTTGGGTTTGGATGCACGCGGGGCCGGCAAGACAGAATTCCGCCAGAAATTGCGGCTTCCCCTCTTTGTATTGAGACGGGGCCTGCTTTAATAATAGCGAGGCGCAGCGGGCCGCCGGCAGAGTAAGCTTAGTCCGGCAGGCTCAGGGCAATCAGCTGACCGCTTTGCAGAGTTACTGCAATATATTGTTTGCCGCCCATCATATAGGTCATCGGCGAGCCCAAAGGCGAACCGGGAAGCGCAACTGTGCCGAGCGTGGCTCCGGTTTTCTTGTCGTAGGCGATGAGTTGTCCCCCACCGGAACCGCCGCCGGTCAGTCCGTAAACGAGCATCGTCTTGGTAATCAGCGGACCACCCTGCCCGCCCTGGCCCCCGAGCGGTGGCAGATCGAGGCCCTTCAGAGCAGGGTTATTGCGGATCGCGCTGGATCCATTTCCGGTCGGGACTTGCCACGCAATTTCCCCGGTGTTGAGGTTATACGCAGTCATGCGGCTGTACGGTGGCTTGATCAACGGTAAGCCGTTGGGGCCCAGAGGCGGCTCCGGGTTATCCGGATGGACGCTCTCCGGCCCGAAGCTGCCGTTGCGGACGTAACCGAGATTGGAAAAACTGGGCTTGCCGGGCGTAAGCACCATCATGGTTGGGCTGGTCTTCGAGGGCACGTAAAGAAACCCGGTTTCCGGATCTCCTCCCGAACCACTCCAGTTGGCGCCGCCGGTGGTACCAGGAAGCTGGATTGTCCCTCGCGTTCCTCCGCGCTCATAAAGCGACTGCGGTGTGAACAGCGGACCGTAGCGATAGTTCTTCAGAATGTCCAGCCCTTGTTGGTGGAGTTCAGGAGTGAAATCGATGATGTCATTGGCGGTAACTCCCTGCCGATCGAAAGGCGGTGGTTTGGTGGGGAAAGGTTGCGTCGGAGCGGTTTCTTCGCCGGGAACGCTGGAGGGCGGGACTGGCCGCTCCACGATTGGCCACACCGGCTTGCCTGTGACGCGATCGAAAACGTAAGTGAAGCCCTGCTTGCTCACCTGTGCCAGAGCCTTGACTTTTCTGCCGCCGACGGTGATATCAAGCAAAGTGGGCGCAGCGGGAAAATCGTAATCCCAGATGCCGTGGTGTACGGCCTGAAAGTGCCATAGGCGCTTGCCGGTCTCTACGTCAACTGCCACGATGCTTTCCGCGAACAGGCCGTTACCTTTTCGTGCGCCGCCCCAGTAATCGCTGTTTGGCGTGGTGAGAGGGAGGTAGACCATTCCAAGGTCATCGTCACCGGACATCATCGACCAGACATTGACGTTCCCGGAGTAACGGTTGGAGTGGTCCTTCCATGTGTCAGCGCCGAATTCGCCATCCTGCGGGACGGTGTGGAAGACCCATTTGAGCTTGCCGGTGCGGACGTCAAAAGCCTCGACGTAGCCTGGAGGCCATTCCTTTGTTGGCGTGCGATCGGACATCGACGAACCGACGATCACGGTATCGCGCACGATAACCGGTGGGGAATCGACGGACACGTAGTGAGTCTCGCCCATGGGAAGGTGAAGCGTGTTACGGGTGGCACGGGGAATGGGTGTATTCAGATCGGTCCTGCCGTGGTCGCCAAAACTGAGCGCGGGTTTGCCGGTTTTTGCGTCGATGCAGAGGATGTAGCCGTCGAGAGTGCCCAGAAAGATCCGCTCGTCATCCTTGCCGTCCGACCAGTAGGCGACCCCGCGGGACAGCCAGCCCATGACATCGGCCTGCATACCTTCTTCGTAGGCTTTGGGGTTGTAAACCCATTTGGTGGCGCCGGTGACCGGGTCGAGGGCCGCGATCTGGTGAAGGCCGGTGCTGATATACATCATGCCTTTCACCACAAGCGGCGTCGCTTTCAGACCGTACGGCGTCAGAGGCGGACGCCGTTTAACGGTATCGCTCGCAACCAGTTCGAGGTCTGGGCTTTTCCAGGTCCACGCGACTTTCAGGTCTTTGAAATTCGCCGCAGTGATCCGATCGAGGCTGGAATATTTCTGGCTATGGTTGGTTGCGCCATAACTGGGCCACTCGCCGGCCGGAACAGGCGCCTGGCCGTAAAGAGTCAAAACTGCGAAGATTGCCGCGGTGAGAATTTTGCTCATGGCTGCTCGAGACAGTATACTACCTAGCTGAACAATACAGTGTTGTATATCGAAACTGACGGAATTCTGTATATTACTCCAGCGAGAGCGCTACAAACTCTCCCGGGTGACGCTGCCAGCCAACTGGCACCACGATGTACTGCTTGCCCTGCCAGGAATAGGTCATCGGCACACCCGTAGCCGCTGCGTCCAGTTCCATTTCCCACACCACCGCGCCTGTGACTTTGTCGAATGCGCGGAACTTCTTGCCGCCAGAGCCAGGCGGCTGTTGCGCAAGACCTTCGCCCATGAAGACCAGACTCTTTGTGACCAAGGGGCCGACGCGCCCAGGCTCGCCAAGCGGTGGAAGGTTCAGTTGCTTAATCGCCGGGTGATCGCGGGGGCCGTCTCCATTGGCGACGGTCCACTTCAATTCGCCTTTATTGAGATCGATCGCAACTAATCGGCCGTACGGCGGCTTGAACAGCGGCAAGCCCTGCGGACCGGCCGGCCATTCGTAACCCTGGCGCACTAAAATGGTGTCCGACCCCGCGGGCGGAGGTACCAGCTTCGCCACCACTGGCGTGTGGGACGAAGGAACAAACAGCGTGTTGGTTTCAGGATCGAGCGCCGCGCCTGGCCAGTTGGTGCCGCCATATGTGCCCGGCATGTGAATTGAACCCTTCTTCCCTGCTCCGCGTCCCTGCCCGGGAACCACCACCGGGAAGAACATCGGTCCGTATGCGTAGTCTTCGAGGATTTTCAAAGCGTCCTTGCGAAGCTCCGGGGTGAAATCGATCAGGTCGTCGACATTGACTCCCTGAATGTCATACGCGAAGGGCTTGCCGTGTGAATCGAGCGGCACCGGCTGAGTGGGCGAATACCATTCGCCGGGCACATCGCCCTTAGGCACGGGCCGCTCCTCAATTGGCCAGACGGGTTTTCCGTTGGTGCGGTCCAGAACATACAGAAATGCCTGCTTCGATGGCTGGGCAATGGCTTTGATTTTTCGACCCTGCACTGTGATGTCAGCCAGAATCGGCGCGCAGGGGAAGTCATAATCCCACAGACCGTGATGCACGCCCTGGAAATGCCATACGCGCTTCCCCGTTCGAGCATCCAGCGCGACGATACTCTCAGCAAAAAGATTGGCGCCCGGGCGCTGTCCGCCGTACCAGTCGTTACTTGGCGTCGTTTCGGGCAGATATACATAGCCCAGCTCCTCATCGCCGCTCATGGCGCCCCAGACGTTGGCGTTGCCTGTGTAGGCCCAGGAATCTTTCTCCCAGGTTTCGATGCCCGCCTCGCCTCCCCTTGGAATGGCGTGCCACAGCCACAGCTGCTTGCCCGTCTTGACGTCGATTCCGCGAACGTCCCCGGGGGGCATCGTCCGCTTTGAGACCACCGCCGCGTTATTAATGTCGTCGACATTTGACCCGACGATAATGACCCCACGGACAATAACCGTCGGTCCGGTACGCCAGGAGAAGGTTGTTATGCCACGCTCCTGCCCCTCACGGAGATCGACGGCCCCATCTTTGCCGAAGCCCCGTACCCGCTCGCCCGTCTTAGCGCTCAGCGCAACCAGATATCTGCTGGAAAGCAATGCGATGATGCGTTCATCACGCCCGTCGGTCCAGTAAGAAAGACCTCGCGTCGCGCCACCGGCGAGATCCCCATCGTCGCCGCGAGTAGGCTCGTCAGGGGCCGCTGCCTTTGACGCCTGCGAAGCTCCCAGCGAATCGACATGCCAGACGACTTTCCCTGTGGCCGCGTTCAGCGCCGCCACTCCGCCAATCCCGGTACTGAAATAGACCAGGCCGCCCACCATCAACGGGGTAGTTTCGTTATTGTTTGAAGGCCGGGGCACGCCCGTCCGCCCTTCGCTGATTACGTCAGGCGTCAGCGACTGACGCCATGCGACCTTCAGGTTTTTCACCGTATCTTTGTTGACCTGATCCAGCGGCGAATAACGCGTGCTGGCATAGTCGCCGTTGTACGCGCGCCACTCGCCGGTGGCGGGCGCAGATCGCAGGGGTGTTGCCGCGAGCGCCAAAAGACTCACCCTCGAAATGAAGCCGAGAGTTGTCCGGGAGCTTAGCATGTTGCACATATCAGGAACATCCTACAGGACTTTGAATGCTCGATGCGTGCTTCAGAAAATGAACTTCAGTCCCCCGAAGACATTGATGGGCGCGCCGGGAGCAAAAAAAGTCGACGTTCTGATTGGGAAATCGCCATTCACCGCCGGAAACGGCCGGGCAATGAAATTGCCGTTGTTGTCATAGGGTGTCGGGCCAAGCTGCGCGGCGGTGTAGTACTTGTGATTCGTGAGATTGTTGATGCGGAGGAAGCCTTCCAGATGGCGGTGGAATCTGTAGCGGGCTCCGAAATTCAACACGCCATAACCGGGGGAATATCCGGGACCGAGATAGTAAACACCGTCCGGCTTATCCTGGTTATTCTCATTACCGCGCGCGTACGAACTGGACACGGCCACGAAGTCGAGATCCACATCCAGCTTCGGCGTGGGATCGTAATTGACATAGCCTTTGATGGAGTGTTGCGGGATTAGCGGAATCCGGTCGCCCGGCTGAATTGTTATATTGCCGTCCATGCCGGAACCGCCGTCGCTCAGGCTGTTGCTGCCGCCATCAACCGTCTGCGGGCTCTGATACGTTGCCTGCAGAAATGTATAACCGCCGCCGAGAGTGAACTGCGAGATGCGCCCGCTAAGATTTGCTTCCACTCCCTGACGCCGCGTCTTGCCGAAATTGGTGAAATAGCCGAACCCCGTCTGTTGCGATGCCACAAAGAGGAGATCGTTGAAATTCTGGCCCCAAAAGTACCCGGCGCTCCATCGCAGTTTTTTTTCGCCGCTGTTGCGAACCCCTGCTTCCACAGTTCTGGTAACCACCTGTTCCAGCGGCGGATCGCTTACCAGCGCGTTCGGCAGGTTGCAGGGATCGTTGGGATTCGAGCAGCCCAACTCCGTTGTGGAGGGCGCCCTGCTGCTTTCGCTGTAGCTGAAATATAAACTTGCCTGGGGTAAAGGTGTAAAGGTGAACCCGGCGGCCGGATTAAAACGCTGGTATGTATATTTGCCATCAAGCGACGCCCGCGCTCCCGCCACTGCCGGGGGGAGGCGGTCGATGTTGGTGATCGACGAGTGATTATAACGTCCGGAAAATGTGAAGTTCCATTTACCGAGGCTCAATGTGTCGGCGGCATAAATGCTGGGAGTGTTTGTGGAACCATGCAGGTAGACACGCGTATCCACAGGAATGCCGTTCGCATTCGTGGATCCGTCAAGGTAAGCGTTGATCGGCGTCACTGTGAGGCGGTCGGGGTTCAGGTAAGCAAACTGACCCGCCTGCTGGAAGGTTATGCTGGAGTGATCGAGCGCCGCGCCAATTGTAAGTTGATTGTGAGTGTGCCGCCACGCCGCAAGTCCGGAAACACCGAAGTTATTCTGTTTCGTCCAGGTGTTGGTAATGACGCCGGTACATTTCTCGGCCGCTTCGCTGAATTGCAGCGCCTGCGCAATACAGCGCCAGTAGGGGAACGGCTGCGTTGTGGCGTTGCCGGTTGTGGGAAAACCTGTATAGCCGGCGGCGGTGAGAGCGGCAATATCTCCGGCACTAAGGTTGTAGAGCGATTCGTCGAATGAATCCTCGTTGATGTCGCCGTTGGTGGTATCGGCGCGTATATATCGAAAGTAGCCGACGCCGGAGAAGGTGAGGCTATTAGTGAAGTCGTGGCGCGCGGTCAGGGCGATGGAAGGCGAGTGATTCCAGGTAATGTCTGGAATCGTGTTAACGCTTGAGTAGTCTTTGGCAAGAAAGCGAAAATCCTGAGTACCATTTCCGGTCAGCCAGTTACCCGCGTAGCCGCCCTGCAGGCCGATGGTGGTCTTTTGATGCCGCCATGTGAGCTTACCAAAGGTCTGCCTGACCTCCGATGGCGAGAATTGACGCCAGCCATCCTCGCGAAAGAGGTTACCGGCAAAGTAGTAACTGAGGCCAGAGTTACGGATAGTGCCTCCATATTCCGCTTCGCCCTGGCGGCGCCCGAAACGTCCGCCGGTCACTGCGAGAGACCCACCGGGGCGCGTGAGGCCATCCTTGGTTTGAATGGTGACGGCGCCGCCGAGGGTGTTGAGCCCATAAAGAGGATCTGACCCCGGCATCAGCGTCAGCTCATCGATGGCGATTTTGGGAATCAGATCCCAGGAGACCACGTCGCCGAAAGGTTGATTTTGACGGACACCATCGACATAAACCGAAAGGCCCTGCGGTGTGCCAAGCAAAGGCGATGCCGTGTAGCCCCGGTAGTTCACGTCGGGCTGGAAGGGGTTTCCCTGATTCTCATTGACGAATACACCGTTCATCCGCTTGTTGAGCAAATCGGCAAGATCGAGCGCGGCGACCCTTTCGATATCGTCCGAGGTTGCCGTCTGGACGGGCCTCGGGATGGAGTTGATTGGCAGATCACCTCCCGCCCCCGGCGTGACGGAAACCACGTCAACTCTTGTATGAGTTCCTGCGGGGGTCAAAGTAATTGTGCGTGAAATCGGCCCGGTCGACTCCAGATCGACCGAAACCACCTGCGTGCTGAACCCTTCTTTCGAAAGTTCAAGCCGGTATTGTCCGTACGCAAGACCGGTTAGAGCGTAGTGGCCCTGCGCATCGGTCTGAAAGTCGCGATGTACGCCGGCTCTGGTGTTGTCAATCTTTCCCGCAGCCTGCATGGCGGCGCCGGATGAATCCCGAACATCAACGCGGATTTCTCCCGCCGGCGATTGTGCAAACAGTGATGTACAGCCAAGGAGCGCAAGGATGGCGCAGGGAGCGGACAGGCGAACGGGCATATGGTTTCACTTGAATATCCTCCGCGCTGGTGTTTTGTTCAGAGTTTTTGCCGGGTGATTTAAAAAAGATTGAACAGGATTGGCGCGGGAGGAATATTCGTGATGAGGATGCAGGTGGAAACCACGTCCTGCGGGAATTCACACTTATCCGATCGCGATCTGATTATGTGTCTCGATGGGGAGTTATCTGCTCGTCGCAGGCGCCAAGTGGCCGCTCATCTGGATGCATGCTGGTCCTGCCGCGAGAGGATGCGATCGCTGGATACAACTATTTTGGAGTACGTTCGGGCCCGCAGTCGGGACCTCAATGGACGGGTGCCCGACGCCGGCGGTCCGCGAGCTTTGCTTACTACAAGACTCGCCGCGGCAAGCCGCGCCCCCACGAACTGGCGGGATCTGGCGCGGCGAGCACTGCCCGTGGCGCCCGTGCGGAAGTCGTCGTCAGGGTCTCAGACGATACGCGGCGGCTGGTTTTTATGGTGAGCCGCGGCGCGGCGGCGAATGCTGCGGAAATAGGGATTATCGCGGATTATCTGGCGCGAACCTACCCGCTTCAATAGAGTGCCCGCGAGACTCGTTCCACGATGGCTGCGAAGATAGCAGCCTTCCGTAGTAACATACCAGAGCGCGAGGACTTGTTGAGCACAAAGCTGACGATCGAGACCGACAAAGACAGCGGTATCTGTGTTGTCCGAATCAGCGGGGCCCTGCGTTCGGGAGCTGATGACGCGTACGTCCAGTCGAAAGTTCAGGACATCAAGGCCATGGGCTGCACCCGGCTCATGCTCGATATCCGCGAACTGCATTCGACCGGCTCCTCCGGAATGGGTTTCTTTGTCGGACTGTATACTTCGTTGACCCGCGCAGGTGGTCGCATGGTAGTTGCGTGCCCTTCGAAACTGGTGCGCGAGGTGCTCGATCTGACGCGGTTATCCACCGTGATCCCCATCGTGGACGATTTGGCGGCAGCCAGGGCGTTTCTCGCTGACTGATCTTTCAACTTACCGTATCAATCTATACAACTTACAGTCCAATAAAGATTGGAAAATAACGAAAGTCTGCTTGCCGCATGTACTGTGCCGTGCAAGGTTTGGATAGAGTCGGTTTAATGGCGGATTCAGTAGCGGTTCTTGGGGGCGGAGTCGCGGGGCTCAGCGCAGCCCATGAGCTGATGGAACGGGGAATCCCAGTCGTTGTTTACGAGCGCAAGTCCGTGCTCGGCGGCAAGGCTCGCAGTATTCCGGTTCCCGGCTCCGGGACAATGGGAAGACGGGACCTGCCCGGCGAGCATGGCTTCCGTTTTTTCCCCGGATTTTATAAGCACATCACGGATACGATGCGGCGCATCCCGCTGGCACAGGGCCGCAGCGTGTTCGACAATCTCACCACCGCAACCCGAATACTTCTGGCGCGATCCGGCAAGACCGAGATCATTTCTATTTCCGGGGTGCCGAAGAACCTGGAGGATCTCCGCGTTTTCCTTCGCCAAATATTCATCCCGCTGGGTGTCCCGCTGACCGAAGTCGATTTCTTCGTCAGCCGGTTGCTGGTGCTGGCAACCAGCTGCCCGGAGCGCCGCCTGGCAGAATATGAAAACCTCAAATGGTGGGAGTTCATTGACGCCGATGGGATGTCCGCCATTTATCAGCGCTATCTGGGTCAGGGCCTCACGCGGTCGCTGGTGGCAATGCGGGCACAGGAGAGCAGCACGCGGACGGTCGGCTACATTCTGCTGCAGTTGCTGTACGATGCAATCTCGCCGGATTTGGTGTTCGACCGGCTGCTCAACGGGCCCACATCCGAGGTGTGGCTGAACCCGTGGACCGATTACCTGCGAAGTAAGGGCGTGATATTCGTCAACGCTCAGATCGAAGAGTGCGAACTGGATGCCGGACGCATCCGTTCCGCGCTTGCGACACGAAACGGGGCTCCGTTCGATATCCGGGCAGATTATTACATCGCAGCAATGCCGGTAGAGGTGATGGCCGCTTTGGTGTCGCCGGAGATGAAAGCCGCCGCGCCCTCGCTGGCAAACCTCGACCGGCTGCAAACCCGATGGATGAACGGCATCCAGTTTTACCTGCGGAGCGAGCTGCCTTTGGCGCATGGCCACGCAATCTACCTCGATTCGCCGTGGGCGTTGACTTCAGTCTCGCAAAAACAATTCTGGACCGGCGTGAATCTGGCGGGCTTCGGAGATGGCACCGTTGCCGGTATTCTTTCGGTGGACATTTCGGAATGGGAAGAACCCGGCGTGCTCTATGGGCGGCCCGCGATGCAATGCAGCGCGGAGGAAATCAAGGAAGAGGTTTGGACGCAACTGAAGCAGCACCTGAATGTGGGTGGCTCGATTCAGTTGGTGGATGCGGATCTGGTGAGCTGGTTCCTCGATCCGGACATCCAGTTTCCCAATCCGACCGCGGCGGCGAATCTGGAGCCGCTGATGATCAATACAGCCGGTTCCCTTCAGTACCGTCCGGAAGCGCAGACCGAGATTTCGAACCTGTTTCTGGCATCGGACTATGTCCGGACTTACACGGACCTGGCGACGATGGAAGCTGCGAATGAAGCCGCCCGGCGCGCCGTGAATTGCCTGCTGGCCGCTACCGGTTCAACGGCGGCGCCTGCGAAACTTTGGCCTTTGGCGGAACCGGAATTTCTAAAGCCTCTGCAGGAGATCGACCGGATTCGATTTGCTCTCGGCCAGGCCCACCAGGGTGCGTGGCTCCCCGATCGCCATCCGTGACACTCTCTTCGTGGACGATCGGAGAGGGCTCGTCCGCTTTTCGGCTGTGGCCTTCGCAGTTCTCCTGGGGCACCGTGCCGGGAATAAAGAGAGCCGTTCTGATTCTGGGGCAGTCCTCTGTGGCAAGCTTGCCGGTTTCGGTGCAGATGGTTGCGGTCTCGAGCAGATGCGAATCGGGAAAGGCTGTCGCCTCGCGGTAAGGCGTAAAGTTGGCGGCCTTTTTCATAAACAGCGTCCAGATGGGCAGGGCGGACTTGGCGCCCTCCAGATTCAGCTCGCTGTAATCGTCGAACCCCACCCAGACGATACACAATAACTGCGTGGTGAAGCCGGCAAACCAGCCGTCATGGGAGGTCCCGGTTTTCCCGGCGGAAGGGAGGATAAAACCGCGGCTCCGTATACCCGCCGCTGTACCCGACCGAACGACCTCCTGAAGCATGCCGAGCATTACCGCGGCAACTCGAGGGTCCATCGCCTGGTGCGACTCCATGCGCCCCTGCGAAGTGAGATGAGGCTTGACCCACATACCGCCATTCGCGAACGCAGTATACGCACCTGCGATTTCGAGAGGAGTCACCGCGTAGGCGCCCAGCGCAACCGATGGTGTGGGGCGAATCCGGTCGTTCAGGCCGGAGTTTCGGGCCATGGCCACCACACGGCGCAGCCCGGCGGTTTCCGCTACTTTTACCGCCGCGACGTTGTCGGATTTTGCCAGCGCGTCGCGAAGGGTCAGGATTCCGAACGACTCCCCCTTGAAATTTCGTGGTTGATAGAGTCCCCCGCCCCAGGAAACATCGGATGACGTGTCATCTACAAGGCTGGCCTCGGTAAGGATTTCGCCGCTGCCCGCAAGGGCGGAGTTGATTGCCGTTGAATATACAAACGGCTTGAAGACGGATCCGGGCGGCCGTTCCGCCAGGATGTGGTTCAGCTGGCTTTGGGAATAATTCCGCCCGCCCACCAGTGCGCGGATTTCACCGCTGTGTGGATCGAGCGCAATCAGCGCGGCCTGGGCGTGCTTGCCCTTATTTGCCGGAATACGCGCCAACGCCTGATCCACTTCACGCATTCCGTCCGCAAGAGCTTCTCCGGCGGCGCGCTGCAGGCGAGGGTCGATGGTGGTGTGGATCTCGCCGGTAGCGTTTTCACCCACTTCATTGTGCAGGAGATCGGTATACCAGGGAGCGCCCCAGGACTGGTCCTGCGCGGGATCGCCGGCGTGCAGGCCCAGCGGCGCATTGGCGGCGTCCTTATACTGACCGGCTGAAATATAACCATTGGAGCGCATCAGCGCCAGCACGCGGTTCCGTCGCTGTAACGCGCGCTCCGGCCACCGGCGTGGGTTCGTGGCGCTGGGGCGCTGCACCATGCCGGCCAGAAGCGCGGCCTCCGGTAACGTAATCTCGGCCAGATCTTTTCCGAAGTAGACGCGCGCGCCTTCTGCGAATCCGTGAATGCTGTAAGCAGAGTCGCGGCCAAGGAAAATCTGATTGGAGTAGGCTGCGAAGATTTCCTGCTTCGACCATTTGTGCTCCAAATGAACCGTCATCATGGTTTCGGAGAGCTTCCGGTTCCAGGTCTTATCCGGATTGAGCCACAGGCCACGGACAAGCTGCATGGTGAGTGTGGATGCGCCCTGTTGTTTTCTGCCGCTTCGCAGATCCACATAACCGGCTTTCAGGATGCGCTCGAAATCGAGGCCGCCATGACGGAAGAAGCGCTTGTCTTCGGCGGCCATGACGGCCTGCACCAGAACTTTCGGAATTTCATTGTAAGTAACCAGATGGCGTTTCGCGCGTTCCCCTGACAGGTTGGCAATCAGCGGGTCCCCGGCTACCCACTCATCGCGATTCGCGCCGTCCACCAAAATGCGGTCTATCTGATTGTGGGCGCCAAATGAAAGCGCGATTTCCCCCGCCGCGCCGGACGCACGAGTAGTCGCTGGAGTGCGCACAATTGTTGCGCCTTTTTTACTGGGGGTAAGGGTATAGCCGGCGGCCTCGAGTTCTTCCTTTAGCTCATCTGTGGAGTAGGTCTCGCCTTTCCGGAGAACCAGCGGGCCGGCGTAGATATCCGCCGAGTCCGTCAGTACGCCGGAAAGCAGCCGCCCATCCAATCTTTTGGAATAGCGATGGTAGGCGATGAGTCCAGCGACGAGCAGAGAGGTGACGACAACTGCAGCGGAAATCCCTGCAATGCGAAAAAATGTCTGAAACCGCAGTCTGCTTTGTACTGCCTCGCCCGTAATAACGGGCCGTTCGACGAACATGCAACTAACTGTGCATGCTGCTGGCCAAAGTAGATCCGTTTACCGTTTTGCGCTTTTAATAATGGCGTCAGCGATTTGGTGCGGCCGGTCCACATTCGGCATGCCCATGGCGCCGCCCGGTCCGGAATCTTCCAGCGTCAGATCTCCGGTCCCGAGGATCCGCTGACCCAGACGCTGTTTCACGGTGACGTCCTGAATCTTCATCGTGTCGACGATGCGACGCGTGCGCGAAAAGAATCCGCTTTCGATGATCAGATGATTGTCTTCCAGACGCATGGTGATCAGCCGGCGGGTGAGGTGCATT
>Ga0206921_10116_pt1 | contig 23989 bp, 9 predicted proteins | sample Alteio_BWOrgHeat_66_FD_152930 | JGI IMG/M metagenome (GOLD analysis project Ga0206921, IMG submission 152930) | Enriched cells from forest soil in Barre Woods Harvard Forest LTER site, Petersham, Massachusetts, United States -... | ecosystem: Environmental > Terrestrial > Soil > Temperate forest >...
TGATATACGGTTATGGAGCACACTAAAATCCAAACCAATATTGAAATTGTCTGTAGTTTCGAACTTCAAATTAGCAGGCACGCTGGTAACCAGGTAACCATTATAGCCATTTGCACCAAAGTTATAGGCATTAATAGTCAGGTTGCCTAACGTAGAATACGGGGCAACTGATTGATTGGACGTTACACCATAGCCCGCCCTCAGTTTAAGTGTTGAGATCCATGATACATCTTTCAGAAAATCTTCCCTGTCGGCATTCCAGCCTAAAGCAAAAGCAGGATAAGTAAGGTATTGATGGCCTGAAGTAAGTACCGATGAACCATCACGCCTTACAGTTGCCGTTAACAAGTAACGATCATTGAATGAATAGTTTACACGGGCCATGTAAGATATTAATCCTTTTTCGGAATAAGTACCGTTTGAAGCACTTACGGAATTTGCAAGGTTGAGATTATAGCTTTGGATATAATCAGCCGGTAAACCAACACCATTAAAAGTTGATCCATCACTATGATCCTTTTCAACGCTATATAAGCCTGTAAAAGTTAAATGGTGTTTACCGAATGTTTTATCATAAGTCAGTAAGTTTTCTATCAGATAAGTATAATCCTGTTCATTTGCTACCGACTCGCTTGTTTGCGACGTTGCCGTTGCTGTATTATACAAGTTACTCACAGGCAAATAGTTGTTACCTTGTGTTTGACCATAAGTTAAACCAACATTGGCGCGGTATTTTAAACCATCCAGAATTTGAACTTCACCATACAGGCTGTTAAAGGTGCTTAACCTCCTGCTTAAATTTTGGATAGATGAATTTTGGATAGTAAGCGGATTTACCTTAACCGCATCAATTGAACCAGCTAAAGGCAACAAGTTTACTGAACCATCGGCATTGTAAGGTGAAGTAAGCGGACTAAGGCTGATCGTATTATACAAAGGATATAAATTAGCTCCGTTTGTATTACTCACGTTTTCAAGGCTGTTTAAGCCGACCCTTAAACGGTTACTGATTTTATGATCAATAGTTGTACGTAAGGTATATCTTTCAAACGATTGGCCATATACAGTACCTTCATCCTTATGATAGCCGGCACTTAAGCCATATTGCGTATCTTCATTGCCACCGGTAAGGCCTAATAACTGATCGGTAGTATATCCCGACCTGAAGATCAGGTTCTGCCAGTTAGTATTTGTTCCATTGGCTATACCAGCTTGTTCAGCCGAGGTAAGGCCATAAGCGGTTGTTCCCGGGTTAACCGTATTACCGGCAGCGGCCTCAGCTTTAAAAGCAGCATATTCGCTACCGCTGAATACCGGATATTCATCAGTAATATGACTGATACCATAATAAGCATTGTAAGTCATAACCGATTTTCCAGTCTTGCCCCTTTTGGTAGTTATCAAAATCACACCGCCTGATGCCCTTGATCCATAGATTGCTGTGGCTGATGCATCCTTCAAAACATCAAGGCTGGAAATATCATTCGGGTTTATATCATTCATAGTACCACCTATAAATGGCACACCATCAACAATTATCAACGGTTGGTTTTGAGCATCAGCCTGGCTTTGCGTTCCGCCTAATGAACGCTCACCCCTTATCCTGATCTGATTGCTGGCACCGGGCTGTGTGCTGTTGCTCACAATATCAACACCGGCAAGCCTGCCTTTTAACTGATCGATAACGTTATCAGATGGCACTGCTGCAAGCGCTTCCTGGCTAATAGATGAAATAGCACCTGTAACATCCCTTTTCTTTTGTGTACCATAGCCTACAACCACAACTTCATTTAAGCTGTTGGCATTGGCTGTAAGTGTTATTTTTAGGTTATTGCTTTGAGGGGTTATGTGTACCTCCTGGGTATTGTACCCTATAAATGATATAACCAGTGCGTTTTCACCAGTTGGGACGCTGATACTGAATTTACCATTCGGACCTGTAGAGGTGGCGCTGGGATGTGATTTTAATTTCACTGTGGCGCCAATAATTGTTTCGCCTTTTTCATCAACTACTTTACCGGTAACGATAGAGCTTTGAGCAAAAATCGGCACTGAAATTAAGCTCATACATAACAGTATGAATATTGTTTTCCAGCATTTCATGAGTTTAAGTTTTTCCATAATTAATTGGTGTATAGATTTTGCATTTAGGGATTATGAGTTTTTATCAGTTTACCGGATAACAGCATTTAAGCAAGCTATCAAATACTAACTTTTGCTTTGCAATAGCATTAAGTTGAATTCTCTTCACATTTTTTCATTTAATGATTGATTGGCTGTAGGGTTATAAATGGATTAATTGATTTTAATTAAATAGTCCACGTCATGAAATATTAATATCCCAAAACATGGTCTTGTGCTTTTTTGGCTTTTTTGATTAAGAAGTTATAATTGGTGACTAACTCGGAATAAAAGTGAGAATAAAAAATTAATAATGCAATCGATTGCAAAAAAATATTTTTCAAATAATCTTTTTAAACAAAGAAGAGAACTCACTGGCTTACACTATTCACACAGCTCGGACACCCCCTAGGTAATTGTTAAATAAAAAATAAAATGCCTTATTCAGCTATGATCCTGCATTAAATATTCTTTAAAACATTTTACCAGGCAAATAACCGTTTCGCATTATGCAGTTTTACCACATTATTTAAATGGCAAAAAAGAGATTAAGTTTGAAGATCTATAAAGCCGGAATAGTGATAAAACAATCAATATTTTGTAATCGATTGCAATAAATGAATGTATTTTCCACCTATTTATCGCTCTTTCTCTGGCGATATTCTGCTTATAAAGCCTTATTTCTTCTAATAGACTTAACCGAGTGAGAGAAATTTCTGGGAGATCGTTGAATTATGCACCTGAAATTAAACCAGTGAACATAAAAAAACATAGGGCAGTTGCTGCTGCCCTATGTAACTATAATAGCGCTAAACTAAGCACCAACCAATTTATAAGTAACCACACTTACAAATGTCTTTGTATATTGATATTATCTATCTAATATTTATTAAGCTTATACTGATATACTTTACAACAAACTATTGCAACTTGTTTAACACAGGTACATTAGTACTGTTTAATGTATTTTTATCGCTATTCAGCAATTCAAGTACAACAATATCATTATTGCCTTTCTTCAGCCATTCCACAGGTATGTATAGTGTTTGTTGCGGACCGATCGACCAGTACCGGCCTAAATTATGCCCGTTTATCCATACCACCCCTTTGCCCCAACGGCTCATATCCAAATAGGTATCTCCAACTTTCGATAGCTGGAAGTTACCTTTTCTTACAACAGGTGCATTGGTTACTTTTTTATTGGCATATACAATATTGCTTACCTGGTTAAACGGTAAGCTATACATAGTCCAATTATAAACCTCTTTGCCATCAAACATCACATTTTCTGTTATACCTTTTTTGTTCTTCAACAGATACGGCCCAAAGTTTATACGGCCCAGGTTTTCAACCAGTATATCCAGCTTTACTCTACCCTCAGGCAAGGTAAGTTTGATGCTATTCTGGTTATGCCTGCGATCAAGCACTCCTACTCTTTTGCCATTTACCATGATTACCGCGTAATCACGTAGGTCATTAAGCTCAAGGGTACCGGTTCTGCCACCGGTAATAGTTGTTTTATATAATACAAACCCATAATCCTGGTTAAGGTCCTCGAATGTTAAGGGTGTTTTATTAAGAACAGGCTTTGGCAAAATATCCAATAACCCGGCCGACTTATTCAATTTAATATCATTTATGGCGATAGTTGGCTTGGCCGTAGGTACAGGCGGCAATATTTGTCCGGCAGGTAAATGTTTGGCAATTACAGATCTAAACAACATAAACTTATGCGTAGCATTGCCAGCTTCGTCCAAAGGAGCGTCATAATCATAACTGCTGATCTGTGGTTCATAAGGGTGACTGTCGTCATAGTTAGCCCCATTCATAAAGCCACGTGTAGTACCGCCATGGAACATATACATATTAATGGAGAGCCCAGCTGATAATACGCTGTCAAGTCTGCCTGTATATTTTTCAGCTGCTATAGTATGATGCACTGTTCCCCACCAATCAAACCAGGCAGGGTACCATTCGGCTATATAGAAAGGACCTTTACCATCGTGATTCTCACTGATCATTTTTTTCACTTTTGCAACATCGTCAATACCATTTATAGCAGGCAATAAGCCCGGTAAATGACCGTCTACAATTGCTGCCGGAGGATCGCAGGTATAGAGCAGCCCGTCAAAGCCGGCTTCTTTAAACAATCGCTGGTTGATCGCCAGGTATTCTTTATCGCTGCCATAAGAGCCATACTCGTTTTCAATTTGTACCATTAAAATATTACCACCGTGGTTAACCTGAAGGGGTGCCAATTGCTTGCCTACTTCTTTTATATAGGTTTCATATTCTTTCAGATATTTTTCTTCTTTGCTGCGCACTACCAATCCTTTTTCATTCTGTAGCCAGTATGGATAGCCCCCAAATTCCCATTCAGCGCAAACATATGGGCTAGGTCTTAATATTACCCATAAACCCTCTTCCTTAGCTATTTTAACAAATTCTGCCACGTCGTTATTCCCGCTGAAATCAAATTTGCCTTTCTGGGGCTCGTGCAGGTTCCAGAAAACATAGGTGCCTATGGTGTTAAGTCCCATGGCTTTGGCCATTTTCATGCGGGCACGCCAGGCTTCACGCGGTACACGAGGGTAATGCATTTCACCGGAGATCATCTGAAATGGCTTACCATCCAGTAAGAATGCAGAATCGCCCAAAGTAAATATATGCGTTACTTCCTGAGCTTTTAAACCCAGGTTTAACAGTAGTATTAAAGATAAAATAAGTGTTTTTTTGAAGGTCATGTGGAAGAGTACTATATATTATAAATTATGTGTTATTGAACAGTTAATAGAACCGTTACCGGTTTAAGATTTTTCGAGCTGATGTTTACCTGTATTTTACCGGGTTTACCCGTAGTTTGTATATAGGCAAGGAGCCGCCCATGCAAGGCATTTCTTTTATTTGATTGATAGCTTTCATGACTGCTCAGACTGCCGCTTTCTAACCCCAATAAACGGGCCGGCCCTGTTAGTTCAACGCTGATCTCGTCGGCAGCGCTGTAAACCGGGATGCCTTTATCGTCGGTCACTTGTATTTCAACCTGACTTAATCCTTTGGTGTTAGCTTTAAATTGTGTTTTACTTGCAACAGCGTTAATTTTTGCTGCATTTCCTGCAGTTTTAATGGCGTTACTGCTCACCTCAACACCGTTATTATAGCCTTTAACCAGTAATTCACCGGGCTGGTAATCCACATCCCATTGCGGGATCTGTCCTTTTGCTTGTGCTTTTGATCTTTTACCCAGTGATTGTCCGTTTAAAAAGAGTTCGGCCTCCTGGCAATTTGTGTAGCATTGAACTTGTATCTTATTACCCGGCTGCCAGTTCCATTCAGGGTTCATTTCCCAGCGATTGCGACGGTTAGTATCTGTTGCGGTAATTTCCCTACCAATGAGATATACCATAGGCTTATCGTCCCATAGGCTTTGCCTGTAATAATATCCCGGCTTTTTAAACCCGGCCAGATCAAGCAAGCCTGCACCACTGCTTCTTTGCGGCCATTTTCCGGCCTCACCCATATAATCTATACCTGTCCACAGAAATTGCGCTGAGATATAGGCATTCGTATCAACCGCGTCCCACGCCTGTTTTCTCATACCGTTCTCACTACCGTAGATCACCCGATCGGGGTATTTCTTATGATCTTCGGGATAGCGGTACTCCTGATAATTATACCCTACTATATCCAGTACTTCAGGATAGCCTACTTCGTTTGACATTACTACTCCTGCCAATGCGGCAGTAACCGGGCGTGATTGGTCTATCGACTTTACCACCTTAGCCAACTGCTTTGCTATAATAGTAAGCCCGCTTGCAGGCGGGTGGTCGGGCAAATAACCCTTGCCGTATATCTGCGGATTTGTGCCTGTATTTAATACTTTATCGCTATAAGGGTCATTCGGATAATCAATTTCGTTACCAATACTCCACATAATAATGGATGGATGATTTCGGTCCCGCAGGATCATATCACCCAGATCACGATCAGCCCATTCTTTAAAATATTCATGATAACCATCTTTCGATGGTGTACCTACGTTCCAGCCCTTAACCCATTTATTTTTACCAATCGCCCATTCATCAAAAGCTTCATCCATTACTAAAAAGCCCATTTCATCGGCTAATTTATATAGATAATCAGCATGAGGGTTATGGCTCAGGCGAAGCGCATTTATGCCTGCCTCCTTTAAGGTTTTAAGTCTGCGTACCCAAACTTCCTCGGGCACTGCAACACCCAATGCACCTGCATCGTCATGAATACAGACACCTTTTATCTTGGTGCTTTTATCATTTAAAAAGAAGCCTTTATCCTTATCAAAACGAATGCTGCGAATGCCGGCCTGCTGGTTTACCTGGTCAATAAGTTTACCATTTTGCAATACCTGCACCTGCAGCTGGTATAAGTATGGATGCTCGATGCTCCATAGTTGAGGTGAAGTAACCTGGCTATTGAAGGTAATTTCATTCTCCCCCTTTTTTGCAGCAAGTGTTTTTTGAATTGTTGTAACGGCTTTACCTGATGCATCGAGCAAGTTGACTTTAAGACTAACACTTGTAGTTGACGGTTTACTATTAGTAACCGTTACTTTAACCTTTATTGTGGACTTATTTACAGATACTTCCGGAGTAGTAAAAGCTACATCCCACAACCCAACATGCACCGGATTTTTAACAATGAGGTATACATTACGATAGATGCCTGATCCCGTATACCATCTTGAATCGGCAAATTCGCTGTGATCAACCTTTACGGTTATAGTATTAGCGCCTTTGTAGTTCAAATATGGTGATATTTCATACTGAAACGGGATGAACCCGTTCGGCCGTTTACCTAAAAGGTGCCCGTTTATCCATACTTCGCTGTTTTTGTATACACCATCAAAATAGATGTATACTTGTTTTACTGCCCAGCTTTTATTGGCGATGAAAGTTTTTTTGTACCAGCCAATCCCACCCGGTAAATAACCTGTAGCGCTGGCCCAGTCCTCACTGAAAGGTTCTTCGATGCTCCAATCGTGCGGTAATTGTACGGATCGCCACAGGACATCCGCAGATCCGCCTGTATCGCCACCCGTAATATCGCCTTTGTGAAACAGCCAGGCATCATTAAATAAAACAGGCGCACCAACATTGGTTTGCGCTTTTAATGCCTGGGGTAACAGCAAAATGATAAACAGATAAAAGATACAGGATTTATTATTTTTCATTGGATGTATAAATATGCTATTGAATAGTTCCGGTTATTGTGGTGATTGATTTACTTTGGATAGATATTTTGCCGCCTGCACCAACCATGGCTTGCGCATGCAGATCTGCCGATGCTGATGTGACATATTGCCTGGCATTTGCTATTTTGATGTTGCCGGCATTTAAGTTCGCAGATACATCCTCCGTATTGTTATTAATAATTATGATGACAAGCTTTTTGCCATCTTTAAACGCAGATATCAGCAATGGGCTTTTTAATGATGATTCCCCGGCAGCATTTGCATCAACACGTATAGCTCCCGGCCTTATGAACCTGCTGTAATTACCCATGGCCCAAAGCATTTTGCTGGTGTAATAATTACCATCGGTTTTGTTTTCATCTACATAGATAAGGCCATCCTTATAGTCAACCGGAGAAATCGCTGTCCACCATTGCCAGGCTGAGGCATTTGCAGTGGTGAGATCGGTATGGATAACTCTTGCCAGGTATAAAGCCGCATCAATACCCAGATCGCGCTTATTACCATCTATTTCGCCGTCATTATTACCGAGGATACAATATTCTGATTCCCAATAAGACAATCCCGGGATCTTACTTACAGCCTTGGTCAACTGTTGCCGTAATTTTATGGCTGTTGACATGGGAGAAGTGGTAAAATAACTATGTGCTATGATGGTTTTGTCTACATTATTCAGGTCGCCGATATAATCAGGAGATCCTTTTTTAAAGAAATCGTTGATCTGGTTGCCCTTTGCCGGGTTGTCGGCTGCTGAAAACAAGTATGTAATACTGCCTGCTTCGCCAACTAATATTTTTGATCGAACTTTATTTTGAGTGAATGATTTGTCAATTGATCGTACCAAACCGGCAATTTCGGTATTGGTATATGGACAGCCTTCCTGGCCGCCATCACTCCAGTCCCATTGTGGTTCGTTTACAGGGCTGATGTAATTAAACTCAATACCCGTTATTTTTTTAACGCCTTTTACTACTGTTGCCAGGTAATCAGCGTAGGCATCATATTTATCGGCAGAAAGATTTGTTTTTCCACCAGTAGCATATGATTTTCCATTGAGAGTAAAATTTACCGGCGGACTATTTACAAAACCCAGGAACTGCTTAACACCCCGTGTTTTGGCAGCATTTAGAAACCATACCTGCCCGGACTGGTTTGACCAGCTATATGTGCCATCAGTATTTAAAAATGATTCGGCCCGGCGCCAGTCGTTTTTAATGCCGCTAGTACCCGCTTGTTGTGCACTGCCTGCGCCTATATTAAACCGCCATAAGGATAAGGCAATGCCTTTGGGGGAACCATCAGCAAGTGTATCCTTACTAAAAAGCAGGTCGGCAATAGCGTTCTTTTTTTCTTTGGGCCAATTACCAATAAACTGGCACGACCATGCGTCTGACGCTCCAAAATTATCCATATGCTGATAAGTTTTGGATAAATCAACATTAATAGCAACCACACTATCCTGGCTTTTTGCAAAACTGCAATTAAGTACTAATAGCGCAATTACCGGTGTAAGTTTTTTTATAATCTTTTTTGTCATTATGTGTAAAAAGCGTAGTATCACAGCTTTTGCGCTGCGATACCCGCCTGTTTTATTTTATTGTTGTACAATTTGCCATTGCTGGTTTGTGCCGCTATTCGACGGCCATTGAATAATACCTGCACCATTTACGGTTGACGCGCCATTAACGTCCAGCACATCGCTGCTATTGCGGTTTGTAACTTTGTAAACGTCGGTTGATACTACGGTAAGCTGCCATTGCTGGTTGTTAGCCCCCGACCATGGATATTGAATAACATTTGCACCGCTGACTGTTGAAGCACCGCTTACATCAAGCGCGTATCCACTGTTACGGTTGGTGATCTCATAATAACTGCCATCAGCTGTAATTACCCATTGCTGGTTGTTACCACCATTTTGCGGCCATTGAATAATGGCTGCGCCGCTGGCTGTAGAAGCGCCGTTCACATCGAGTGCCTGGCCGCTGTTAATATTCAGGAAACGGTAATAAGCGCCTGTATAAAACACATCGGTACCTCCTGTACCTACACCCCATGCATATTTTAACCTGCTTACGCCCGATGCATTTGTATTTGTAACCGTAGTACCACTCAATGATTCCATGGCATAACTATCACCGGTACGAATACCCGGCCAGTATACAGCACCCATGCCCAGGGTACGCACTTCATTGGTCATCCCTTGTATATAAGCGTTATCCTGACTACCGCCTATTGCCCCGGTATAGTTTATACCCGAGTTCATGGTATCGCCAAACTCCGTTAACACAGCACGGTTACCATAACTGCCCACATTGCCTTTAAGCCTGCTTTCCCATTGGGCTGCTGTAGTAAGGCCGCCACTGCTAAAAAAGGTATAATCATGTATAGATAGCAGGCAACTGGTAAAGCGGCTATCCGCTCCTACGCCTGTAATATCTTGTGCATAGGATGTACCATCAATAAGGATATGGCCTTGCGGGACAGTTGGATAATTGCTTAGCCATTGCGCGCAGATGGTAGTCCATGCCGACAGAGTGTAACCATGAGGTTCGTTAAATATCTCAAAGTAAACGTGTGAGTTGGTACCATATTTATTTACCACGGTTTGCCACATCGACCAAAATTGAGTGGTATTATCAATCAGGCCATCTTCTGACGATGCGCCTTCCCAATAACCTACTATAACGTTCATTCCTTTGCTTACAGCTTCGTCAATAACACCTGTATAAGAATTCCACCATGCTGTTGATACAGTTGAATAGTTAAGCGGGATACGGATAGTATTTGCCCCTGTATTAGTTTGTATTCCTGAAAGTATAGTAGCAGCCTTGGAGGTTACTGTAGCGTAGCTATCTGCCGAGGTTAAACCACTTAATACCAATATAGTATCGCTAAAATTATCACCATCACATGCCCAATTCACCCCTTGCAATGCCTGGCCCGCGGTTAAGCTCAATGTTTTTACAACCTTTGCCGACTGACCTGTACTGGCAACCGGAGCAACTTTGGGAGCCTCGTCCTTTTTACAACCGGCCAGTAATAGCCCGGTGCATACAATCAAATAAATAACTCTTCTCATAATATCAAGTTTTAGGTTTAAAATTTGTTTTAGACATGAGTATAGAAAGGAAGCCCGATTATGGGCTTCCTTTGTTTGTATAAGATTTGTGTACGGCTTAATAACCTGGGTTTTGCTGCAACTGCCCGCCAGATGCCTGTATTTCAGTTAATGGTATAGGCAGCCAATAATGCTGTGGCAGGAAAGAACGGTTAGCCAGCGATATTTTTCGTGCATAGGTATAACCTGATGGATTTGCAGCGTTAACAGTAACACTTATACCATAAGCTGGTACGTTTTCCGTTTGCATAGCAATTTTCCATCTGCGCACATCATAAAAACGGTGCTCTTCAAACGCAAGTTCAATTCGCCTTTCATGTTGAATGGCTGTCCGCATATCAGTTTGTGATAATCCGCCAGGCAAAGGTGGCATATTTACAGATGCCCTCGCCCTGATGCTATTGATGGCAGCGTAAACTGTCGCGTCAGGACCTGAGGCTTCATTCTGCGCTTCTGCATAATTGAGCAGTATTTCTGCGTACCGCATATAGATCCATGGTTGCCCGCCTGCCACACTCCATGGGTTATCAATAGGATAGGCATCATTCATAAATTTCCTTAGGTAATACCCTGTTTGGCTGGCATTCCAATTTGATGGCCCCTGGTTGCTGTCTTTTCCACCCGGTAGAAATACATCAACGGTACTACCCCTGTAAGGTGCCTTATTGTATAGAATAGTGGCATAAAAACGAGGGTCGCGGTTTACATAAGGGTTTTGCGGATCATACCCTGATGTTGGATCGGTGATAGATTTACCATTGTCCATATCATAATCATCTACCAGGTTTTGGAATGGTGTATTCCCGGCCCAACCATCGTAACCATTTGGCCCGTTTGATATTTCCATACAAACGTGGCGGGCTGTATTTACCACAAATAAGCGTTCGAAAATGATCTCATTGTCATTAGGCGATAAAAACAGATTTGCATAACCATTCTGAGATAAGGTGTATTTCCCCAGATCCATAACTGCTTTTGCCGCTGCTGCTGCATCCTGCCAGGTACCTGCATTATACAAAGGGCTTGCAGCGTATAATAATAACCTTGATTTAAGTGCCAATGCTGCGCCTTTTGTAGCTCTGCCTAATGCCCATGTAGCATCATTGTTTAAAGGTAATTTTGCTGCTGCGTCGTCAAGTTGTGCTGTGGCGTAGGCTATAGATTCCTGTATGGTTGCACGTTTAAAAAGTGCCGGATTTTGCAGATTATCCGTTAACTGGCTAACCTGATCGCCTATCAACACTATACCGCCATAGTTACGGATCAGATCCTGATACCTGTAGGCTCGGATAAATTCAAGCTCGCCGATCAGTCTGTTTTTATGGGCTGTGCTTAGGGGAAGGCCGTTAATAAGGCTTAATGCATAGTTACAATCACGTATGCCTGCATAGCTACGGGCATACAGGGTACCTAAAAAGCCTGTGTTATTTGCAGCCATTTGTCCTTGCTCAATCAGCCATGAACCATTATCAGTATTATACATTGATTCATCGGTAACCGAACAGGCCATTGCATATTCAAAGCCACGCCCAAAGCCAGGAGGCGATCCTTCACCCTCATTAACGCCTATCTGTTCGCCTAAATATCTATTTATTACATAGGCTTCAAATAATGATGTATCAGATGTGATGGATGTATTTGTTAAACGGTCGGTTGGGTTTATATCGAGAAAATTCTTTTTACATGCTGAGAACAAGAGCCCTGAAAGGACTAGTAAGCATGATATTCTTTTTAGCGGTTTCATTGTTTTGGTTTTATAATTTAACATTTACGCCTACGTTAATAATTTTTTGTTCAGGGTAGAACTGGCCACTGCCACTTGTTCCTTCAGGATCATAATCTTTCACCTTAGTAAAGGTTAACAGGTTAAACCCGCCAACAAACACCCTTAATGACGCAATATGCAGCCTGGAAATTACCGATTGCGGAAGTGTATAACCTAATTGTGTGTTTTTAAGCCTTAAAAATGAAGCATCGTTCAACCAAAAAGTACTTGGGAATGAGCCACCGCTTACAGCATCTGAGGCTCTGTCTGAAACGCGGGGATAAGTACCATTTGGATTTGTAGGGCTCCATGCATTATTGGCCCATGAGCTGTAATAGTTACCAATCGTTCCTGATTCAGGCAATACATACTGGCTAACTTCTGCTTGTCCTGCAAATAAGATCGACAGATCAAAGCTCTTGTAAGCTGCATTTACAGTAAAGCCATAAACAATTTGCGGTATATTGCCGTATTTAGACCGAATCTGATCAGCAGCTGTGATCTGCCCATCGTGGTTGTAATCTTCATATATTAAGTCGCCAACCTGTGCACCAGGCACGTGTGGTGTGCTGTTTAATTGTGCCTGTGACCTGAAGATACCGATTGCTTTATATAATAAATAATTATTTAAAGGCCCCCCTATTTGTGATTGGTAGGATAATGTACCCGGAGCTTCATCTATGTAAACAATTTTACTTTTTGCATAGGTAAAATTTCCTGAAACGCCCCAGCTAAACTTGCCGGGATGGTTGTAACCTAATGTTCCTTCAAAACCATTGCTGTTTACCTTATCTATATTTTCTGCAGGAACGATATCACCTCCATATGGGTTAACAATACCCGAGGTTGCCGGAACAGAAGCATTTTGATAACCCAATATATTTGACCTTACCTGTTTAAAGTAAATGGCCTCTAATGTAAAGTTGTTTAAGAAAGTAGCATTGATACCGATATCCGTTTTCTTAGCCGTTTCCCAGGTAATATTCGGGTTGGCTAATTTGGTTAAATTAATACCTGGCTGAACAGCAGCTCCTGAGCCATTATCAGTTACTACATAATTGCTAAAGGAGAAGTTATCAAAATATTGAAAAGGCCCAACAAGATCATCACCCAATACACCATATGATGCCCTGATCTTCAAGTTGTTTATAAAACTTACATTTTTAGCGAACCAGTTTTCTTTTGAGATGACGTAACCCGCAGATACAGAAGGAAAATAACCCCACTGATGACCTGGTGCGAATAAAGAGGAACCATCAGCACGGAACTGGCCTTCCAGCAAATACTTTTCATCATAATTATAAGCCAGTCTGCTGATTACGCTCTGGCGGTTATAATCAAAATTCCCGTTATTATCGCTGCTGCTGCCACCATTTGTTGCATCAGATGCTGCGGTTCCACCTTCCGATAGTTCCGGAGTAGTTGCTGTAGGGAAATCATTCCTTTGGGCCCAAAAGTAACTGTAAGTAGTTTTACTTTGCTCATAACCCACAAAGGCATTTACATCATGCTTGCCAAATTTACGGGCATAGTTCAATTTTATATTTGAGGTTATTAAGGATTGATTAAGCTGTGATTGAAAAAGAGAAGCCAATCCGTTTGGCCCACCACCCTCAATGCTTGGTGTGTAGATATTAGTTGTACTGTTATAACTATAAACAGTGTAAGGAACAGAAAAAACCTTGCTTGAAGTTCCTGATTTATCCACGGCAAAAAAGCCATCAATTGAAAGACCTTCAACTCCGGGTATATCATAACTAGCCTTTAAAATGCCATTAAATGTTAATGTTGGATTTATATTGGTTCCTCCAATACTGGTTCCAACAAGTGCTGGGTTCACCTGGTCAATTCCTGTAGTAGGCAAACCATTAGGGTAAAAACCGGCTGAAGTTGGATATGACCTGTAAATTCCACGAAAAATATTTGCTGCACTAGTGGTTGGGTACTGACGATCTTCTTCCCTGCCTGACAGCGATAATCCGATTTTAAATCCCTTAGCTACATTAGCATCTAAATTTGATCGCACATTATATTGATGGTAGTTAGTTGCACCATCTTTATAAAGCCCGTCCTGGTAAACTGTACCTACTGATGTAAAATATTTCACATCCTCAGACCCACCTGATAAGGTTAAGCTGTTTTGATTTTGGAGGGCCACATTTTTTAATGTTAATTTTTCCCAATCGGTATTTGGGTAATTAACCGGGTCTGACCCATCTTTAAATTTTTGTATTTGCCCGGCGCTATATACCTGGTTCATGCCTCCGGTAGGAGAATCATAATAACTGATATCATTAACTATTTGCGCATAAGTAGCGGCATCTGCCATTTTTGGCAAACGCGTAGGCGAATCGAACCCCTGGCTAAAGCTATAGGTAACTGATGGTTTACCTGCTTTACCATGTTTTGTAGTGATCAGAATTACACCATTAGCCGCCCTGCTTCCATAAATAGCTGCAGTTCCGTCTTTTAATACAGATACACTTTCGATATCATTTGGGTCCAAACGTTCCAAACCACCAATCTGTCCGGGAACGCCATCTACAACCACCAATACATTATTGCTGCCGGTTGTTGCAAGCCCTCTTATTAAAATGCTTGAACCATCATAACCAGGTTCGCCAGATACGTTATTGGCTATAACTCCCGATACCCGCCCTGCAAAAGAGTTGGAAAGATCCGGCTCAGGGCTCTTTACCATATCAGCACCTTTTATAACAGAGATAGAGCCTGTTAAAGTTGCTTTTTTCTGCGTACCGTAACCTACTACAACTACTTCATTCAGCGACTTCGAATCAACCTGCAGACTTACCTTAATATTGGTTTGGCCCTTTAAGACAATTTCCTGATTTATATAACCCAGATAGCTAAATACCAGTGTACCTGAAGAAGCATCGGGAACGGTGATGGAAAAATTACCTTTTATGTCAGAAACAGTACCCGTTCCGGTACCTTTAAGTGAAACACTTACGCCAGGCAATGTAACACCTTTATCATCAGTTACCTGTCCGCTTATGCGAACACTTGCAATTTCTTTGTGGGTTTTGTTAGCTGCCAGGGCCAGGGCCGGTTGCACGCAGGTGATACAGCAGGCTATTGCCATGCCGGTAAACAAGCGTAAACGACCGGGGAATTTTTTCCTGTGCGGAGAGTACGTGATTTGTAAATTTGATTTCATAATTTATTAATTGGTTTAAATTACTTGCCGTTATCATCGGGACCTTGCATCAATCAGCAGGTAAAAAGTAAAAAATCACTTTTTCCTAGGCGTTTGATGTTTTGAAATGGTAAGCGGCCTTAACTGGTTAATTAAAAGCTAAGTTGGGAGATTTTTAACTGATGAGTTAGGGGGTAATTCGGCAATCTAAAGGGCCAAACTCGGCAAAAATGGCTGAAAATAGCTACCAAAGAGCTTTTACTGTTTTTAACACAATTTGGAGATGATTTTTGCGCGCTGGTTGGTTAAGTTTTTGCAGTCTAAAACTTAAAGCGCATTTATGCAGCCGGCAAGTCTATCTTAACTTGTCGTTACCACTATTAAAAAAATAGAGCGGAGCACTCTACTTTTTTTAATGACTGTAAACTTCAATTTAATTTACTCAGCACCCAATTGCCCACTTTATTACCTTGTTTAAGGCCGTTATTTATGGCATCCATAAAATGAATCCCCCCCCAGAATCTCGAGATGGCAGCTTCCTGTGCCGCTTGCTGGAATGAGCTAAACTTTCTTGGAGGGATACCGAAACTCTGCTCCACATTATCGGTATAAGCAAAGTTATCCCCGAAGTAATGGGTAAGGATAACTGCAGATGTAGCCGATACCACCGAGTGCCCGCTGATATATTCAGGGAACGGTGGGGTTTGCAACAACGGTTTCCAGTTAGGATCAATATATTGTCTGATGGCTGTTTCAGGGCGAATACGGTTGGTACGGTATTTATCTTCCCAGCAACAGATAAAACCATCCAGCAAACCGATAGCTTCCACGGTATTTACCTGTATAGTTTTTGAAAAGCTTGCCTTACTTTTTTCGCAGGCAATATTGGCTATGCCCATCCAATGCGCGCCCGGTGAGATCTTTTTTAAACCGATCAGCATATGCCCGTCATTCTGTACCGCAAAGGGATTACAATCCCAGAAGTTGGCAATGTTCTTTTCTTCCTGTGTTAAGCCATTGCCGCTTTTGGCGTAGCTCAGTAACAGGTATTTGTAGAAAGCAGAATGTTTATCGGTAGAAAACGGTATAGGAGCATCCGGTACAAACTGGGCCGCGGAATCAAGCGTTAAGGGCCTGATGGTATTAAAATAAGGTTCAACCGGCGACATGTATGAGGGCGGTGTAGGGTCCCAGCTTCCCGGTGTACCTGCCGGCGTATAACGGCGGTAATTGCTGATACGGTTATATTTATCCGCCTTGGCATAGGCCAGTATCTTTTTGCCGATGATCTGCGCGTAGCTTTGCGAGCTGTCAATCGTTTCCTCATCAAAACCAACGGCTTTACAGGAATCAATAAACTTTTGTTCATTTTTCAGCATCAGCGTACTACCCGATGGCTGCAGTTTTTCAGCGGTTTTATACATAGCCAATACCGCGCTTAGCTGATAATTATAGCCCGATAACTGTTTTGGCTTGTTGATGACCGGGTATTGGTTTAATACGCCGTACATTGACTTAACCTGTTTATCATTTTCCGATACGATCTCATAGCCCGACAAACAGGTATAGGCAAAAAACCTGGCCGCCAATGGCGGGTTAGTTACATCATGGATCATAATGGCGCCCATCTGGTGGATCACTTTGGCGATATCTTTATTGGTTAATGTACTGGTGTTATTGCTCTTATCACAGCCGTTTGTTAGTATGATCAGCACTAACCCCATGATGATGATATATAGTTTTTTCATTTATTTCTCTTTGTAAGCCAATACTCCATCTCCGTTCATACCGAAGAGCAAAGTATTATTGATAGTTATTACGCTTCTCACATCGCCCTTTAGTTTAAAGCCCGATTGCAATTGTGGGATGTAGGTAAAATTGCCTTTCCCATCGCCTTTGAGCAGTACCCCATAATTAGCATCGTATTTCCCAAAGTGGATACGTGCCTGATTCATATTACCGCAAAGTAACAGGTCATCCTTCCCATCATGGTCATAATCCAATGTACTTATGGTGTATACAGGGGCGTACTGCGCCTGTAATGGCAGGGCTACAGCATGAAGTTTTCCTTTTGCATTACTGATGAATAGCATGGTTGATAGCGTATTTGCCGAAAGGTACTTTGCCCCTTTCATTTCCTCAGGCGTGAATACCTGGTTTATGGTAGCATCCGCATAGCTTTTATAGTCGGGGAAACGGCCACGCATCATGCTGATCTGGTCGAGCAGTTCATCACGGGTTACACACGGGTAACTTTTATGCTGGATATAAAAACACAGTATAGGGTCAACTGAACCATTATCGTCAAAGTCCTTATAATACATTTCGGCTGGTTCGGTATCAGAGGCCTTGCACTGGGAATTTAAGCCAAGATTGCCCACAAGCAAATCCGGGTGACCATCGTGATTGATGTCGCTTACCTGTAAACAGTTCCACCAGCCAGAGTATTTCTTGTCGAAATATTTAGAAGTAGCATCAATTAATTTTCCGTTTGTATTTTCAAAAACCGTAACGGGCATCCACTCACCTACTAAAACCAGGTCAGGCTTGTTATCGCCGTTCATATCTACCCAGGCAGCATCGGTTACCATGCCGATGTGTTTTAAGGCCGGGTTGCAGGTATTCGTCTGATCGGTAAAATGCCCTTTGCCATCATTGATCAGGATATAGCTTTCAGGTGTTTCCGGGTAACGGCCGGGGACTACCCTGCCTCCTACAAACAGGTCTATTTTACCATCACCATTAATATCTGCTGCTTTTACACAGCCTTTACTGCTCAGCATTTTAGGCAGTGCGTTATTTGATTTAGTGAAGTTACCTTTGCCATCGTTAATGTACAGCCTGTCCTGCAGCAATGGGTCATCCGGTATATAATCGCCGTAACCACCCGAGCAAACATACAGATCGGGCTTGCCATCGCCATTGGCATCAAAGAAGATGGCCGCCGCGTCAGTACTTTTCTTATCGGCTTCAAAGGCGGCTTGAGGTTTTAAAATAAAGCTGCCATTTTTTTGCTGAATGTACAGGCTGCCTGCTTTGCCATTCGTTCCGCCAACAAACACATCTTCCAGTCCATCGCCATTCACATCACCTTTTATTACACATGGACCTGAAAAGGAAAGCGGGTTTACCAGCAGCGGCTGGCGTTTAAAATCGTTGGTGGTATTTATTGTTTCATGATAATTTACAGGCGATTTCACCTCCGTAAACAATGGCTTTACAGCTGGTGGTTTGCTGTAATTATTTGATGCATCCTTTTCATTAAGTGTGATCTGCTGATCTCCTTTTACGTTTTGCAATAGCTGGGTTTTACCACGTTGCCAGATGATCCTTAAGGAATCCACCTGTTTATCTTTACCCAACCCAAAATGCAATACCGGTGATACGCTGGATTCATAGCCGCGTGTTGGCATTTGTTCCAGGTATTGGTGTTTATTGCCAGTGTAGATGATCACCTTTGCGCCTATTCCCTGGGTGTTCTTATCCGCCCCTTTAAGGTTGACGGATAGGTAATGGTTCCCATTTTGTGTGGTGGCCTGGTTCTGATAAATAAAGGCCGGTTTATTGATATTGTTAACCACAAGATCGAGGTTGCCGTCATTATCTAAATCAGCATAGGCGGCACCGTTGCTGTTTGATGGTTGAGTAATACCCCAATCGGCACTGGTATTGGTAAAGGTTAAATTTCCATTATTTTTAAAGAAATAGCTCTCAACATCTGATGAGGGCATCTGGCTCACCAGGTTCAGCAGGTCCTGCCGCATTACCTGCCTGTTCTGCAGGTTATCGCCCATAAATTTCAGGAAATCCATATTTGTATAATCCCGGGTATAGCCATTGCTCACAAACAGGTCTTTCCAGCCATCATTATCATAATCAGCGAACAACGGCGCCCAGCTCCAATCGGTGTTTGATATCCCGGCTACCTGCCCTATCTCGCTAAAAGTATTATTACCATTATTTATCTGCAGCATATTGCGCATATATTGGTAATAGAACCCCGAGCGCAGATTCAGGTTAAAGGCTTCATAATTATCGCCTCCATACAATAACTTCTGCCGTCTATTATCTTCAGGCAGCATATCCAGCGTGTAAATATCGGGGGCGAGGTCATTATTGATATCGGCAATATCGTTCCCCATAGAGTACAGCGATGTGTGGCCTACCTGCTGCTGAAGCTGATCTGTAAACGTGCCGTTACCATTGTTGATATACAGCCTGTCGGGCACACTGTAATCATTGGAGATATAGATATCCGGCCAACCATCACCATTTATATCGGCTATGCCGGCCGCCAAACCGTAGGATAAGGTGGTATTGATAATACCTGCCTGTTCAGTTACTTCAGTAAAATGGCCATTATCGTTCCTGAAAAGCCGTATGCCGGCTTCAGTGTCCGTTTTGCTCATCAGCTCTTTTACCGAGGTATTGTCAAGTGTGTTGATCCGTTTGGGGTTGTGGTTTACTAATAGCAGATCAAGATCACCATCCCTGTCATAATCAAAAAAATAGGCCTGTGTACTGGATGACGGAAAATCAAGACCATACTCTGCTGCCATTTCTTTAAACTGGGGCACACCATTCGCATCGTTCCCCTGGTTAATAAATAATTGATTTACCCGTTTCTCGGGGCTTATCTTTCCCGAATAACATACATAAATATCCAGCTTACCATCCCCATTGATATCTACCAGCGTTACCCCCGTTTTCCATGGGCCGGGCCTGCCTGCTACTCCTGAGGCTGCTGTAACATCAGTAAACTGCATATGCCCTTTGTTCAGATAGAGCTTATTATCGGTCATATTACCAGTAAAGTAAATATCCTGCAGGCCATCCCCATTCAGGTCGCCCACTGCTACGCCACCGCCGTTATAAAAGTATTCGTACATCAGCACGTTAGTGTTCAAGCCCTCTGTTAATGTGTTGCTGAAGTCGACATGCGTCTGGTCGGATGGCAGCAATTTAAAAAGCGTGTTTTTGGGAGCCTCTGTGTTACTATTTGAGGGAGTTGATTTGCAACTACAAACACAGGACATTAAACCTAAAATTACCAAACAATTTAGAACAATAGAACTGCGCTTCGTTAAAATTGAAGACAGTAGCGGGTATAGGGGCTTTCTTGTAATCATTTGCTTTATTTAAGCTACAACTAAATTAATTTTATACAAATTTTCATTAAATTAATAAAATAATTCGATTAGTGTACTGTACAGAACACATTATCAAGATCATTCAAATTTCATAGTTTATCCCTTGGAAAGGACTGGTTTACACTGGTTAATTAGAAGCTAAACTAAATAATTAAAACTAAATACTTTAGGGGCAATCTCAGCAATCATGCAGGATAAATTAAGCAGATGATTGAGAGATGCCGAGAAAGTGTATATAATTTGCTTGTACATCTACTTTTGATTTTTTATAACATCCCGGTTAATAGTTAAATCGTTATGAAAAGAATCACGGTATTTCTTTATATAATCTGATGGATTTAAACCGAACAGCTTGGCAAATTGCTCCCGAAAATGCCTGGCATCAAGAAAACCCACCTGATATGCGGCTTCTGCAATAGTACAATCGGTGGTTAACAATATTTCGGCGGCTTTTTTTAACCGTATAAAGCGGATAAAGCTATTAACCGATTGCCCCGAGATTGATTTAATTTTCCGATAAACGTTCGAATGGCTCATCCCCATTTCCCCGGCTAACATTTTGATTGTAAAATCAGGATCATTTAAATGGCAGCCAACAATATCTATACATTTTTGCAAAAATTCTTTATACTCCTGGGATATTTTGAGATTGTTAGGTTTAAGCGTTATCTCATTAAAAAAATATCGTTGCAGGTTATTCCTGGTTTTAAGTATCCCTTTTACACGTGCTATCAGCATTTCCTTTTCAAAAGGTTTGCTGATATAGTCATCGGCGCCACCTTCAATTCCTTTCAACTTAATTTCAGGTGCAGTAATGGCCGTCAATAATATAACCGGTATATGGCTAAGGTCGGGGTCCTCCTTTATACGACCGCATAATTCTATCCCGCTCATACCCGGCATCATTACATCGCTAATAATAATATCAGGCATTAATTCAATCACCATTTTCAAGCCTGATTCGCCATTATCAGCCTCATATACAATATATTCTGACACAAAAACCTGCTTAATATAATCGCTTATCTCCTTGTTATCTTCAATAATGAGCATCGATTTAAAATCCGAGGTAATTTCTGCAGCAGCTGGCATAGCTGTATCATGTACAAACGGCATGTTATTGCCATCTTCTTCTGCCATCAGTTCGTTAAAAAAAACAGACCTTTGTGGAGCTTCTTCTATTATTGATACTGATTTTAAATGCGATGCCCCTTTAGGCAGTTCCAAATTAAAAACTGTTCCTTTTCCGGCTTCACTTTCATAGCTTATTGCGCCACCATGTTGCTCTGCATAATTTTTCACCAGGAATAGTCCTATGCCTAAGCCACCCTTTGATAAGGCATTATGCTGATACTCCTGGTAATATTGATGATAAAGCTTGTCTCCGGCTGATTGCGCTATGCCACATCCCGTATCCCTTACCTGTATGTTAACCTTATCGTTCGCCTGGCTTATACTCATCTCCACTTCTCCGTCAGCTTCCGTGAATTTTACAGCGTTTGATAACAGGTTAAATAAAACGATCTCAATTTTTTCACGGTCGGCTATAATTTCTATATACTCTTCAGTACAGTGGTATTCAAACTTTAGTTTCTTCGCGTTTGCCTGATGAGTGAAGCATAAAAAAACCTCTTTGCTCAGATCAACAATATTAATTTTTGCAAGCTTTAATTCGTCGGCATCTGCATCTGCTTTTCTAAATAATAGTAGCTGGTCAACCAAACTTAGCAGGCGCTTGGCATTGCGGTTTATGGTGTTGAGATTTTGCTGATCAACATCATTGCCCCCAGTGTATAAAATCTCTTTCAATGGGTTAATGATCATGGTTAGCGGTGTTCTGAACTCATGCGAGATATTTGTAAAAAAGGATAATTTTTTTTCATGTAACTCCTTTTCCTTTTCAGTTTCGATATGGGCCAGTTTTACCTCGTATTTTAACTTAGCCTGCCGGTTATTATAAAAGATATAACCATAAACAGCGGCTCCAAAAAGCGAAGCATATATAAGATAGGCCCACCAGGTAAGATACCATGGCGGCGTAATAATAACTACTATTGATCTTCCCTCATCATTCCATACACCATCATTATTTGATGCCTTAATGCGAAAAAAGTATTTACCCGGATTTAAATTTGTATATGTGGCTTTACGCTGATTACCAACATAGTTCCATCTTTTATCAAACTCTTCCAGCTTGTATGCATAGCTGTTCTTTTCGGTATGGGTATAATTAAGCGCGACAAATTCAATTGAGAAAACACTTTGACTGTACTTTAAAACTATTTCTTTCGCACTTTGAATGGGTTCTTTGAGTGGACTGTTATCACCCGGAATAACCGACTTATTGAATACCTGCAGATCGGAAAAATATACCGGCGGGGCAACCATATTATAATTAATGACCAGCGGATCAAAAGAAACCAACCCTTTATTACCACCTAACAATATCTGATGGTTACTTACTTTGTATATTATGGAATTGGCAAATACGCCGTCACCTTCATCAAAGTTTATAACTTTCAGTGTCCGGGGATTAAAGCATGATACACCAGTTTCAGTTACGATCCATAAATTACCGTTCACATCCTCTACCATCTGTTTAAAAACATTGCTGGCAAATCCATTATTTTTTGAAAAAATCTGGAAAGAATCTGTACTCCTGATATATTTATTTAAGCCATCCTGCGTGCAGATCCAGACATTTTTATGCGAATCGAGGAATATGCTATGAATATCATTATTGCTGATATGCCCAACCTTTTTATCATTGACCAAATAATTATAAAATCTTTGTGATGATTGTACAAAGCGGTTTAAGCCACCACCTTCAGTACCGATCCAGATATCGTTATCAGCATCTTTTAACAGGCAATACAAATGATTATTACTCAGGGTATAAAGCCTGTCTTTTTGATTAAAATAATGACTAAAGGTGTTAGTTTGGGCATGATAAATTTTAAGTCCGGCATCTGTAGCGAGCCAATAATTGCCTGGTGTTACTTCTAAAATATCCCTGAATACATCCTCATTAAAAAAGCTACCCAGGCTTGAATGATGCGAATGGTGCGTAAAGTTCCCGGTTTTATCATCATATTCATCAAATCCAAACTCGGTTAGGTCCCATAATTTATTATTGGCATCCAGGTATAATTTATTTACAGCATTACTACCAATACTATTGGGGCCGCTGGAATGCAAAAAGGTTTTGGAGGCATTAGTATTTAACTGAATGGTGGTTAAGCCGTTGTTGGTTCCTACCCAAACCATGTTATTTTTAACCAGAATACTTTTTACGAGCCTTTTTTCGTTCGAAAATGGATAGAATGCAAATTTATATTGTTTACTGTCTAACTTGGTTAAACCTTCCATTGAACATATCCATATGATCCCGTTATTATCACGAAACAGGCCTGCCTGCTGAAAACTTGTTAGGTCGCTAATTTTTTGC